>Ga0123355_10000661_pt1 | contig 46690 bp, 23 predicted proteins | sample TergutEmb28metaG_3_FD_89872 | JGI IMG/M metagenome (GOLD analysis project Ga0123355, IMG submission 89872) | Embiratermes neotenicus P1 segment gut microbial communities from Petit-Saut dam, French Guiana - Emb289 P1 | ecosystem: Host-associated > Arthropoda: Insects > Digestive system > Gut ...
AACATGTTGAGACATTGTCAATAACCAACATCCATAATTGACAATAAACCATCTATATTGTTGCATCTTGTTGGTTTTCTTTCCTCACGCTTTACTCACGATGCACGGTCACAGGAACATATACTGCAGTACTTCCATTAAAATCCTTCTGCTGAAGCTGATTGTACAATAGATCAATCGTCCACATTAAGTCTGTATTGATTTTACAATAATTTTTATAAAACTTCTTAACCTGCTTACGAGAGGAGAGTCACAAAACATGAAATTACGACCTAATAACCGTATTCCTAAAATAAATCTAAAAAAAAAACAGCGGTCAGTCTGAATATTTAAATCTTCTACCGCAAAGTTTCAGGCTAAAATTGCTCGTTGCAGCATTGAACGTCAGGACCAATATACTCATGAACCACTGCCGCTTCAAAAAACTCGCTCAGTTTTATAATAGACAGTCTATAGCCGATAGAAGTGTAATCGTCCTTTAAACTTACTCTTCATTCTAACCACGATAACAGTCAGTTCAGAGATATTTCGAGACAGAAGACTAGCTCCACTGCACAAAAGATTATTACAGGTAGGTGAACAAAGCGCCTGCCATTTTTTAAAATAACTTAGCACCACCTGAGCCCTAAATACTGTTACTGAACATGCATATATGAAAGAATTACATAATGGCTGATAAAGGTAACGAAATTTCAAAACGCAACCAATGACCTTTCAAGAAATAATTCTATATTCGATATTTCTACATTTATTATATCTATCAATATTTTCAGTCACAAACAACGCACAATTTGCGAAAAATTTTATTGGATGGCAGCTAGTTTCGACCCTAGACGTGGGTGATCATCAGGTCCAGATACAAGTCCAGAGTCGGAAATAGTTGCTATTAGATAAAATTATTCCAAAAGCGTGTGTTGGCTGTGACTGAAAATATTGATAGGTATTATGACTCTTACGCAAACGGGTATGATTCATAAAAAGTGTGCCTATATTGATATGTATCAGACCTGTGCTTTCTCTGGAGATTCTGAGTTGGGTGGGATTTCCTAGGGATGAATAACCAGTCCCTCGCTGAGTAGGTTTGGTGGTAGCTAACCTCAGGGCCTCCAAACATGCCCGTCTTTTGTAGGGGTGTGCTCCCTTAGCCGAAGGTCTCGGTTTTGAGGCACCGAGCACTCGCCTTCATCCGCTCCTCTCTGCTAAAACTAAAGTTGCATTGCCCAGAGATCACGATCGAGAACGTGAGGAAGTATGAAATGAAGTAACTGAAACCTCTGGCAGGCTACACCCTTTATGACCACAAAACAAATGACTACATACGCCGCGAACTAGGATTACAGGCATATTAGACATCATAGATGAATACAGACAGAATTGGCTTCTACACTTGTAAAGAATGCCACAAAACCGAATCCCTTTGAAATCATACCACTTCAGACCACAAGGAAAGAGAACAATTGGAAGACCGAAGAAGCGTTGGCGCGAGCAGTTGTAACTCGGTTGAAGGAACGGATCAAAGGGTCTAATCCTTGATGTGTATGATGATATTGATATTGATATGTATCGTTATTGTTAGGCGCCTTTGCATATTCGCGAAAAATGCCTAGTAGCTTTGACATGTCCTTCTTTCCGTCACTCCGTCTGTCCGCACGTATAAGCATGGTGCTCAAGGGACTAGATTGAAACTGGCGGCTTTTATGATAATCCGTCCATACAAACCAAATTTGATGAAAATCCGACGAAAATATCAGGCACTTTACGTGAAACCCCCAAAAGATATATTGCTATTGTCCGTGACATTAAATCTCATAAAAGCGCTGGCTTTGAGTGAACCGATAGCAGGTTCTTAGGGCAGCTGAGGAGTTAAATATTATAAGAAGGTGCCACCATGTTACATCATGTTTACATTGCCTATCTTGTTGTTAACTTCATTATTCTTCTCATTTTTACGTAAGCCGAATTATGATAAAGCAAGTTGATTCAATATTGTAATTTGCTCTGGTCGTCGAAACATGTTACATAGTAAATAAATGCGTGTGTGATTTTATGAAATTACGTTTTTGTATAAGATTTAGATTGGTTGGTTTATAACTAGGAAGAACCTTGTTGCTGTCAGAACAGAACGAACTACTCCCGTGCAGGCCTACTGCAGACATTAGGCTATAACACATAAAATGTCTTTGTAAATGTCGGTAGTTGATCTGCTGCGATTTTTCTAAACATCTGATAGTCTCTTCAAAATTCTAGGCGCCAGGAAAGATACGTCACAGAATTTTCACACTAAGGATCCACAAATATTAAGCTGCATGAAATTCTGTCGCCCTGCAGTTTTGCACCACTTGTCGGTAAACCACAAACACAGATTTCCTTAACGATGATATAGGTCACATTGGGAATTATGTACGAGTATTGAATTTTATGCATCGCCTCCTCTTAAATAATAATAATAATAATAATAATAATAATAATAATAATAATAATAATAATAATAATAATATTAATAATAATAATAATAATAATAAGAAAATATTTAATAAAATGCTCCGTTTAGAGGATAGGAGGGGTCCTCGTCTGTAGGCTAAAATAACATCTACTCAGTTTGGCCCAATAGGCCAAGCTACAGAGAAAGAAAACAGCTGTGCTAATGGGCCCTTATGCCAGCAGGGAGCATAAGCCCACAAATATCTAATCAAAGCTCACTACTACCGAAATCCATTAAAGCCACCGAACATGGGCTACATGATTAAAGACCGTTTATGAAATACTGGTGATAGAAGCTCCACTGCGGATATATCAAAAGAACGGAGGCTTCTTGTTTGATTTGGACGCATTTGGCCGCACATACTTAGCGTCTTGCCGAGGGGCAGTAGCCGAATCCCATGTTACCAAATCAGACAGGGCAATAAAGCTGAAGACACTTATACATAGGGTTTTAGACACTCGTGTGTCTCTAATAGGAAGCACGCGTATTTCACAAACATTTGTACGGCAGCTTAAATAATACTCGCTATAATGGATATAAATAAATAAGATATTCTGCAGAACTTGTTTGCCAAAACATGTTAAGTCCATGCTCTCTCATTCCCACAACACAATCATACTAAGTACTATGTACTTCGTGTGTGTGTGTGTGTGTTTGTGTTGTTGTTGTTATGATGTTATTAGTGCGTTATTGGATGTTACATGTTTGGGCTTCTTCTGAAAAGCCATCATCAAGTAGTCGAAAGCTGGTCATGCACAGTGCGATTACAAAGATTATATCACAATCTACAGTTCAGGTCTCAACTTTAAAGCAAGTTTGTAAGGTGAGAGCCTAAATGGAAGGAAATAAAAAAAATGTTTAATTCACTCATATAAAAAGTGTGTTATACGAGTAAAAGGACAAAATCAAGTACTTCCATGTTAAAAGTAAAACCGTGCGTATTTTATTAAGCCTCGAGGGTGTCGATTCTTCAGGCATATGTGTAAGTAAAAATTACATGGATGTTGACACAAGCCTGCGGATATTCATTATGTAAAGTACCATCTTTTCAGGATGGTGAAGTACATATATAGTCACAGAAATTACAGTAAAATTAATGGAAAGGATAAAGAATATTTTGCTGTAATAATGTATAGAGCAACATAAATTTGGAAAGTTCAGATCCAAACTGTATATTAGGAAATAACCTTTGAGTTTTGTAGGACGAACTTTGTATGAGTATTTCGACTTTTTGGCGACGGCTTTCGGAAGAATTCGACACATTTAGCAACATATAACGCCAGACTAACAGGAAAGCAAAACAGCAGTATAGATTGTTTTAATTTTCCTGATGTTGTGCTATATAACAACCATATCTCTGATATCAACTACTTTGCTACCTTGACCTGAAAATGACCCAAAACAGTGTTGAAACACGTAGTCAAATCTTACTGTTAAATAGGGAAATTTGGTTGTGTTCACATCAAACAAGAGTTTCATATTCGGGAAATCGTTGGGATTAGGGGAGATGGCGCTTAAACCTGACTCTAGAATGGCGCTCAGTGTTGTGGTTTGGGGTCAAGAGTGCAAGAACCAGGCACTCAGTTACTTAATAAATCAAACTACAGAGTGAATAAACGTCCCTGAAAGTAGGATGTGATCAGGAACCGAAACTGAAATCCACCTACTGAAATTCACGTTATGTTCAGGCGCACTGTACCTAAATAAACATAATGTTTGCATGTGAATTCCGTAAATTTCGATAGGGAGAGAGGCAATCACCTAGATGACACGTTGGCCCGTAAGCGATATGACGTCACTGTGAGCTTGTTGTTGTGTTGTTAACACGGAAATGAGGTTCTTGCCATTGGAACAGAAACGAATTAAGAGATGGGTTTCAGTAAACTGCCTTTACAGCTCAAAGAAGAAAAGAAAGACGAAGGGCCTTCAAAATTCTGGCCTTGCAATTCTTTCCAACAAGTGTTTTGTTTGATGTGTGTGCGCGTGTGTGTGTGTGTATATATGTATGTATGCAGGTATGCAGGTAGGTAGGTAGGTAATTATACTGACTGAATGCATATAAGTAAAACGTATATGGCTCTGTATATTTTGTTTTTCCTGTGGCGCTTCGACCCCATTCCGGGTCATGACCTCCCATTACGGGGCTTCGCGATCACTCTCACAGGACACGCCACGCTCAGTAGGACTCCTCTGGACGAGAGATCAGCCCATTGCGTAGACCTCTACTTGACAACACACAATATTCGAAAGAAACAGATCTCCATGCCACCGGCTGGATTCGAACCCACAATCCCAGAAAGCGAGCTGCCGCAGACCAACGCCTGAGACGGCACGGTCAATGGGCTCGGCATAGCTATGTATGTAGAGAGCATAAATAACTGTACTTGCCCTTTACATGAAAGTGTGTGAAGTAGTGTCATTTTTGCTGCAACGTGATAGTTGCGTTTTCGTGAGTCGTCGCTTTATATGAAATCATGTAAAAAATAACGGAGTGTGGAAGAAATAGGGCACACTGGTTGCCGAAATCGCGTAATAGCCAACACACTATGCGAAAATTAGCACTATATATACTGCATTCACCTATTCATCAATCGTATTATAGTCAATTCGCCTAAACGCAACGCGCCTATTAGCAGAACTGACAGTACTGATGCCTGTTATGTATGTGTAGGTATAATTAATGTATATACGCATGAATGTATGTATATATGTGTATGTATGTGTGTCTGTATGTATTTAGGTATTTTTGCATTCTGTCACATCTTTGTACGTGCATTATATGCAAGACTAATTGTATGGCTTTTGAATGTATACAGAGTAACCTGCCTCGGTATACGAGTAATGAAAGAGTTATATGACTTATTGACGAAATTATACACGGCTGGCGGAATAAATGAATGAATGGATCTTTGCCGTCCTTAATAGAACAAATTAGTAAAAACATTCGAGTTAAGTTGTTTTTGCCCAGACACGTAACTGAAAGAAGAATGGAATCAAGTGCCCCTAATCTTTCTATATACCCATTCCAGTACTTTACCTCGATTCACTTTGTACTTCCCTACACTTTCCCTCGCGTAATGAGGCACTGGATGAAGAATTCTGAAATTGCTCTACCTCTGATGATGAATACAGCCTGGTAAATTTAATAATGCTTCAATTTCTTACCCGTGTTTTCACTGGGCAGATCTCTCCTTCAGCATAACCCAAATTTCCATAGCAACAAAGGATAAACTGTTCAGTTGTCGTATCTAATAAAGACATCACAATGGGCCATGTATTAAACTTCTCGTATGTATGGCTTGAATAAGGCTGCAGTACGTTGTGTTAGGTAAATAATTTGCGTGTACATAAATATATATAAACTGCAAGTTTCTTCTTTTGCTTCAAAACAACTCAGTAACCTCTTAAGGTACATAATTGTCGAATGGCAGAATTATCAAAAAGGATTTAGGAAGAAGTTGATGAGGAGCTGTCGTGACCTATTTTAACACACTGCCTAAGGTCTTAGTTGGATAGATAAAAAATATAGTCAAATATCTATTAAATATGAATGGTCTCACACCGAAATTTTTGGAAGGAATAATCGGATCACGAGCAGCCGATTCCCCTCTCAGTGCAGATAACATTTGAACTTACTCATGGACAGTAATAAAATGTTATTATCGTAATATTTATATTCATTTACAGCAGTTATTGGTTGAAATACATGCATACGTAGCGTTAGGATGGAGGATTATATGAGTTATGTTTTGTGGTTCAACATACTGCACATTCGGTGTCTCGGATTACTGGCATGTAGCGTCAAAGTTTTTGATTGTTGATGAATGAAGAATAGGGAAGAATGTTAAAAGGAGCGCTCGTGACCAAATCGATGCACTATCCTGGACTTTAAGGAAGCCATGAAATATCTCAGTGAGTGAATCTCATTTCTCATCGGAGTTTCGAAAATGGCACCTCCCGGATACAAGTCTAAAATATATTTTAGCCATTATGACGCTGCATGTAAACTGTAGAAAGTCATGTGCAATATTATTCGTATAATGACGGCTTATTACTATAAATTCTCAAATTATGTAAGATTATTTTAATATGCCATTTATTTTGACCATACCGACGTTTCAGACGAACGTGCCCCATTATATTTTTAAAAAATGTTTTATTTTTACAAACTACGGAACCACTGTGACAAGTTTTGAAAAGTTACTGCCAATCAGGAACAATAGTATTATGAATCTACGGAGGACTTAAATACATATTTTGGACAACAAATTACATTATTTGAAAATTAAGTAACCGATTTAATGAAGTAAAAATCCTTTTCAGAACATGATAGTCGGTCAGCTGGTGAACGATTTATAAATGTTTTATGATCAACAAAAATGTCTTTCCGTCTGCAAGCATGATAGACTATCTGACAGAAATTTTCGGAAGCTTCAGATAGACGTATTACCTGCATCTTCGCTGTAAAGTCCTAAAAATTCAGTATTTAGTATCACCGAAGTCGATAGTCTTCTTAGTTTCGGCCAAGAGAGCCCCATGTCTCGTTCATTACGTTGTCCAAAATTGCCCGCAAATAAAACCAAGGTCTTTCCACCCCAACCTCTCACAACTTTAGACTTCTCCTTATAATCCCTTCTAAATTCAGGTCTCTAATATGTACAAATTTTCGTAACAAAATGTGTGAATTATTTTCCACTACCTCGCCGCACGCAATTATATCTCTCCTACTTACTCTATCCTATTCTTGTACTAGGAAATTTGACGTTTTAATAACCCTGCCAAATTAACAGTTTTCTGGGATGACACATTGTAGTCCTTCAGATGGTACCAACGTTGTGAAACAACGCACAGTGTTCATATTCAAGTTGCAGTAGTAAAATTGCAGTTGAAGGCACTGGATTCCTTAGACATATTTGAACCTTCTACCAGATTTATTTGGGGACCGCGGTAGCACAGTGGTTAAGATGCTGTGCTACAAATCGGTAGGTCGCTGGTTCGATCCCAGCTGGTGTCCGTGGATTTTTCATTGACATAAAATCCTTCCGATCGCAATATGGCCCTGGGGTTGACTCAGCCTCTAACAGAAATGAGTACCGGGAGTATTTCCTGGGGGTAAAGGCGGCCGGCGCGTAAGGCTGACAACCTACCACCATCCTGTGCCGTTGTCACGAAATCTGGGAACATTAACTTCCTGGAACCCTCTGGGCCTGTCCATGCCTGTAACGGGACTGCTTTACCTTTACCTTACCAGATTTAGTCGCTGACCACGTTGGCCGCGCGGTCCCGCTCGCCTGCTGTGATTGTGGGTTCGAATCCCACCAGGGGCATGGATGTCTCTCTGTTGTGAGTATTGTGTTTTGTCAGGTAGAGGTCTCTGCGACGAGCTGATCACTCGTGTAGAGGAGTCCTACAGACTGTGGTGCGTCGTTGTATGTGACCTAGAAACCTCGTGAATGAAGAGGTTCTGGCCCAGTTGGGGGGGTGGGGGTGGGTGGGGGGGTGAAGCTATTGTACCAAAAACAAACATAAAACCAGACTTAGTCACGTCACATCCAGTATACGAAGAATAGGGGTGTAGCAGCAGTAATTTCTCATTTGTATTAATTTTTTTCACACATAACGTAGAGGGTTTTCCACAGATGTGATTATATTTAAAGAATGATACATTGCTATTGTGTACGTATACGAGAGAGAGAGAAAGATTTGTGCGTTGGATTATACTGCAACGCACGATGCACTCCACGGTGAAATTAACACATCCAAATGTTCGTGTTTGTTCAGTGTTTCTGGCGAATAAACTAACGGTAAAAGTTCACCATCCACCAGATCATGAATGCCCAGAAATAGAGTAAGATGTAGCTCTACACTTTCTTTTACAGCGGCCCTAGATGGGGTGGGTGTTCAACGCCTCTTCCCGGCTATTTTAGTCCCGGCAAAGACCCGATACCCCTTGAACAGGAAGATGACTGGGCCCTTGGCCGGTCTGGAGGGTTGCGGAAAACCGCGACTCCACTGGAATTCGATCCCCGGACCGTCCAGCCAGTAGCGAGTCGGTATACGGTCTACGCTGTCCTGACCCACACAGTAACAGTATTTACTGCGAATTAAATAATTCGACTTAACACTAGATAAATGTTACTTTCAAATCTGTCATAAAATATGTTATTCGAATACATTTAAGTTACGTACTGGTTTTGTATAATTATTAATCAAGTTTTCCTGTTTACTTATATCAAATAATTGTAAAATTGTCCCTATGCTTAATTAGGCACCAAAACATTAAGATATGTGGCGGGGGGCGTAATAGACGTAGAGCTCCATACGTTCTCAATTTCGGCATTGTAGGGAGACATGCGATTAACTTCAAGGAGTCTGTACACGTATTGAAAGGTAAGCTGGTTGGGTTCTGGGAACACTCTGGCCACTATATTACAAAAGTCTCCAGGAATGAATTCCCAATTCCTCGTTCTCCCACGCAACGAATTAGTCACATTACTGACTTAGCCTACATGTGTATCTAATTTGTAAATTTCACTAAAAAGTAGGGACTGCTTCTGGTCACATTATTAACGCTTTCTGACTTACACACGAGTTTCAGCAGGTGACAAACTCGAACGAACAGCAATTAATTTCTACAAGTGGACACTGTAACACTGAAGTCATTGAATATTCAATGACTTTACCGTCCCTTTCATCACCTAACACGTTTGACAAAAAAGTCCGTGCAGATAACAGCATAGGTCAATATGCATATTTTAGGCGTGGTCGCAAAATTGCGAAAAGTTACTACTAGCTTCGTCATATCTCTCTGTCCGTTTGTCTGTCTGTCTATCCGTCTGTCTGTCTGTCCGTATGGACGTCTGGCTCTCCGCATAGGGCAAATCGGCTCCCACTGGAAGAATTTTCATGAAATTTGATGTTTGATTATTTATTCGAAATATTTCGAGGAAATTAAAGTTTCATTGAAATACGATAAGAATAACGGGTACTTTACTTGAAGACCTGTACACATTTAGGATAACATCTCGCTCAATAGGTGCTACAGTGAGAAAGTTTTCAAAATTATAGAGAAATAAAAAAAACACATTTTAAACACAATAACTTTTTTTCCGCAATTAGTGCCGTTGGGAAGATAATTTGAAAAACAGAGTACAGGCTGACAGGACACATATGACAATATAATATGGAGCATGCACATTGCATGTTGGAAACCTAAGGCTACAGAAATACACTCAGAATATGTAATTATTATTGCTTGTCTTTACGGCAAAATTGGTTAGACAAACTAGCCTCAGCGTTACGTTTTAAGTATAATGTTTGTCTTGTGCGTTTGAAAGGATGATTTTCTTTATTGCCAACACATTTAAAGTTACTGAGTTCGTATATTTTACAGACGTTGATTTTTTATAATTTCAATTTTCAATCCAAATTCGATTACGCTGGTGTTTTACTCGCGTGTTGATCATTACGCTATCTAAATTATTTCGCCTGTAATATTGGCATAAAATTCCAAAAAAGTGCAAGATTTCTTTTTCATACTCTCTCCCAATTCATTTTAATTAGACTAAGGATGGAAGTGTCAGCCTGTGTATGATGGGAATTCACCGCCCATCTCAGCATTTAGGGGCGTGAGATATATTACTTGCCAGCTGTCGTTATGGTTTACGGTCAACAGATTCAGAGCTGGGCGTGGCACAATTAGATGACATGTTGTGACGTGTGTTGTGAGCACATGAAAATAATGACCTGGACATCAGCCGGCCCGCTGCCCACTTGCTGCCGTACGTCCCATTCTATGGTGACATACCCCACCAAAAATCTGTACACTTGCTGTCCACACACACGCCTCATCCAACACTCAGACCTCTTCGTATAATGTGACAAGACGGGCGCAATATGGCGAGATGCGCATATGTGACCCCTTTTTTTTTATCTCGTAAGGTGAAAGGTCGATTTAGTTAGAAGTGACACAGAACAGTGTGTTGAAATTTCGTAGATACTGCGAGCCACCTGCTCTGCCTCTTTTTCAATACCGAAGATACAGGCAGCTGTTTTCCCCAAGCATTTGTAAATCTCTACCGTATACCTGCATTCACATCCTGAAGATGGCCGTTGCCATGGATATTACGATAAAAACTTCAGCTCCAAAAGATTAAAAAAAATGTGTAGACAGCGGCATTGAAATAATATTGTTGACCTAATTTAATTTTAATTATTAAATTTCAAACCAAATTTTTCACTGAGCTTATAATTCTGCAAAGGCACTCACTTTTTATTATATAAGTGATGATCCTACATCAAGGGACATGTGAACGTTGATGAAATTAAAAAGATTAAAAGAAAACATAAGGCAAGCAGAAGAAATATAAGGAGGCAAAACGAAGTGTCTAAATAAAGAAACTAAGATGGGATAGGAAACACACAATAACATAAGAAGACGCAGAAATTGTGCGGAATGAGAGACGTAGAGTATCGTTGTATTTGTTGATGCTGCGAAAGGCTAAGATTGTCTGACACTGGAGTTGGCTGAATGACTCACGAATCTGGAGTGATTATGGTATGGTTCTTGTCCAGAGAGAGGAAAAAAAAAAAACATAATGCCGCTTCGTCTACCACAACACCCAAGCGAAGTGTTCTGCAACCGAAATTGGACTTCCGAGGTGAGTCTGCACGGTTCTTGAGATGGCTAGAACAGAAGCAGAAAGAGAAGGCTAAAAAATGAATAAAATATAGTTTAATAAAAAGAACAGGTTGATGAATTAGCCTCATAGTAAGATTACTGAACACAGTAAAATCAAAAAAGAAAATGATTGTAGAATACATAAAACATAACACTGGGGCGCTTTCGCCTACTTATTTTCGCAGTGGAAAAACATTAAATATTACATACTTTGAGTGTGTTTGTAGACTTAAGATATTCAGAATGCAATGCTCATGCGCCATATTGTCATCTATGACCTGTCTGGCTGTACTAACTTTTTCCACATTATCTCATAAACAACACGAGTTTCGAGAAAATGTTATTGAACGTAAAATGTGTGTTTTGATTTTCTATACAAAGTTATCTAAAAAAGTTTACCATTTCAAGAATAACTGGGCGAGATGTGATCAAATATGTGTACTGGGCTTTATGGTAAATTGCCCCTTATTCTTGTCAGGTTTCGATGAAACGTGACTTTTGTTTAGAGGTTTCCGTCGAAAAATACTCAAACATCAAATTTCATGAAAATTCGTCAAGTAGGAGTTTAGTTATTCCAGGGGGACGGAAGGACGGACGGACGGACAGACAGACAGACATGATGATGCTTGTAGTGGCTTTTTGCAACTTTGCGATAGCAATTAAAAACGGAATCCATAAGGTATTAAAAGTGTCAAATAAAGAGATTTTGTTGTGACATTGAAGAAAAAGGATGGGGCATAAGAAGAGTCAATGAGACTGCTGGAAGTAAAAAGTATTAAAAAGGGTTTAAGATTAAGGGGTAGAAGAAGAAGAAGAAGAAGAAGAAGAAGATGATGATGATGATGATGATGATGATGAAGAAGAAGAAAGAATAGAATAAAAAGAAAAATAAGAAGAAATGATGATTATTTTTATTCTAATAATGATAAAAATGATCACGATGTTAAGGAGGAAGAATTAAACCATTTGGATAATTCAACAAAGTGAAGGGAAACAAGAAAATCTAAACGGAGCTTGAATAAATGAGACAAATAATTTAGAAGCATGATGAAGATGGGTGAGGAAATGGTTATAAATTCGGACAAAGATTATGCAGCAAAATATGCGACTGGGAAGGAAAGGGTTAAAGAGGAAGACAAAAATGTTGGAAAATAGAAAGAGGATCGTCAGGGGACTGAATGTAGGAGAGAGAGACAGGTGAAAAAATGCACACAAGAAGAGAGTACAGTACGGTACGGTACATAAAAAATGGAAACATTTAACAGCATAAAGTGGGAGAAACCTTTTTCAATCGACTATATGTATCGAATCAGATAGCACTGAAAAGTGGATACATACATGTGCGTATGGCAGATCTCTATTCATGTTTATGTAAAATGACGTTTATACACGTTGTGGCGTTGAATCCTGTCAACTTACACGTGGCGTGTCTCTATCTTTCAGAAACACGCACAGAGCGCGGTAATTGTGGTATGCAGCAGCATCAGATCTCACGCGATCGCAGTGTTGTCACGTGTTAATTTCCTGTGCGGCTTGGCAACGTCGTGCTTTAATTAATTTTCCTTGACATCTCTGAGACTAGCGAACTGTAGGCGGATCATTATTGCAACGGTTGTTTTTGTGTATGTGATGAGGAATTAAGGAATTAAATTGCCAGGCATCCAGTGATAGTACTTGGTTGGAATATATTGCGTGGTATCTGAATATCTTAAGTTATCTTGCGATTGAATTAAGTTCTTTGTTTGGATTAATAAACACCGGAACTTTGCTGAAGAGGGACTATCTTTCTTGCTTGTTCTACGACATACAATAGGTTTGAATCTCGGCTCATGAAACGGAAATTTTGAAAGAAGTTTCCATTAGTACCTCTCGGAAAGTATCTCAGTATTTCCCATGACCACGTTCTAAAGTATTTTCTATTTTTAAGCTCTTGGTTCCGTGCATCGTAATTCAATGTTAATAAAAATCCAACCAGATGCAAAAGTATGCAGAAATTTATTTACTGCAAAGCTACTCTACATGTTTCGGGTGTCACAGCACCCATCATCAGGAGCAGCCTTCGGTACAGGTCATAATATTGGTGAAGGTACTTCCCTCCAACGTGGCCTGATCGGGACTGGAAGAGACATGTAGAGTAGCTTTGCAGTAAATAAATATCTGCATACTCTTGCATCTGGTTGGATTTTTATTTTCTATTTATTGTTCTTACAATTATCCATCACTTGTAGCTTGTGTGCTCTTAATCTTTTAGTGACGTTGGAGTTTAAATTCCAACTACTCTCCTGGACAGAGGTATTTGAAGTTTACAATATACCTAAATGGATTAAAGGTCTGTATATGCCGGTACTGGAAACTTAAATTACTAAAGGGGTAATGAAGTGATGAATTTCTAAAAGTAGTTTGCTGTCTTACAGTGAATAAACACGAATATTGAGTAAATTTTAATATAATTGTTTGTAAATTCGTCTCATTTCCTACTTCAGAATAAAAAGTGTCTTCATTTCGAGAAATGTACATTGTTTAATTAATTAATCGCTGTTGATTATCAGAAATGTATGAGACTAGTAAAGGCACTGTGAGGACAAAATAAATAATTTTTAATGTACTTTAATGACATTTTATTTTGGTGGTGCAGTACTTTTATTTAGCGTTGTGCTTCAAATGGTTTGTTTCTGCGTACTGCAGTAACACTTTCGGGAAAGAAACTTCTACGTCCAGAAATGTTAACTTTGTAAATCCCTTTATTTGTGCTGATATATTCAAAGGTTCTCTGCCAAATCAGTATGATAAGATTCCGGTCTCTTTGGGGTATGGCGTCGCGTAGATTTTTATATTTTGCCAGTTTTTTTGGAGAATCGTTTTGCATCCATCTTCAGAATAATTCAAGACTGGTTACCGTGGAAGTGAGGGACAATAAATGTCTGTTGAATAAGAAATCAGTGTAACCTTATAACAAACACTGACTGTTTGTTGCAAATTTCTCTTCTCCCTATCTATTACAAGAATTTACTTTTTATGAACATGACCCAGAATATTTACTATAACAAAGACACGGAAGTGTAAACGTCAGAAATGCTTCGGTATTTGTTACGTTAAGCGCTTATCTCTGCATATGTAGAAATGTGTTTTGCATTCTTTCGTTATGTATCAGGTGTGGAAGGCACGCTTGTGACCATATTTCAGTGGCCAGTTTGGTGAAATGTACGTAGAGTTCATATTTATAGCAGCATATTCATAGTAAATTAATAATTCCAGTGTAAATGTAGCTCCTTTTTCTTAAATTTGCAGGTATTGAGGTTATAAATGTGACATATTTTATTTCCTTTCGATTGTACATAAATTTGTCTCCCCGTAAAATGTCAGTTTATTAAAGTTACGTATTTTTGACGTTTACTAACTTTTTAGTACAGATATATCTGTCTTTTATGAACATTTGAATTTATTGAGCTTAGGCATTTTTATGAGTTCATTTTCTTTTTAGTGTGGGTATATTTCTCGTTCCAGAACATTTCGAGTTATTCAGGTTAGATTTTTTTTATGAAGTTTGTTTTATAGGAGAAACATACGAGTATTTTACTTTAACAAAAACTGTTGACTCTTATATTACGTTCTAAAACAACAATGGTTTTGAAAAACAAAATTTGTCTATCGAGCTATTAATAGGATAAAAGGTAAAACAACCCCATTACAGGCCTGGACAGGCCCTGAGGGTTCCAGGAGACTGAGGTCCCCAGATTTCAAGAAAATCGACACATGAAGGTGGTAAGATTGTCAGCCTTGCGCACCGGCCGCCTTTACCCACAGGAAATATTCCTGGTACTCATTTCTGTTAGAGGCTAAGTCAACCCCAGAGTCATAGTGCGGCCGGAAGGATAATGTCAATGAAAAATTCCAATGACACCATCGGGAATCGAACCCACGACCTTCCGGCTTGTAGCGCAGTGCCTCAACCAACTGCGCCACCGTGTGAACCTTATTAACAGGGTACCTATAAATATTTAGTTTTTGTTTTGATTATTTGCTTTTGAAACTTGATTTACGTAACCACATCTCACCGTAAAACTCAACCTAAACTTTAAAAACAGACCCTAATCCATTTTTTGAAACTTGAGCAAACACACAGTGAATTTAAGTGGAATTTATGGATTATCTACTACGATGAGATACTGTGAAACTTTCGTGGAGTTCATACTGTCGGCAGTGCGACGATATATAATGAACATCTGCCGAAAGAGGAAGGCGCTTCCTCTCACGTAACAAATGTCCGAAGGAGATGCGTTGGGGTTACTGTCGAACGATAATGATGACGAGCGATAATCGATATTGCTTCATCCCTACCTCTCCTTTGTCAGCATCATATCGAGCCCGAATTATCTCCGACTTTTCTTCAGAAAGAGCGGTGTGTCTCCTACGCAGTCACGCATTAACCGTTTAAAGAACGGTGGTTAGAATATATACCACTTCTTTTAATATTTAAAACTTTTGAATAATGTTCATAGAGTGTATTTGTAAGTTCCGAATTATTCTAAATATAAACAACAATTATTTCCCTACCGAAGTTGAACGTTTGGATTTCCTACTGGGCGGTGAGTGTTTACTGTGACATTGGATTCCACTTTCAAATATTCGTTAAATTATTTTTTCAAAAGGTCTTGCCACGGCTTAGGTGGTTAGCTGTGGCCTCTGAGCGCGGAGGGCAAGTTTTAACTCGGATTAGTCGACGTGAGTTTTGTGGTGAACTAATTGGCATTGAGACTATATTTTTTCCTAGTATATCGGTTTTCCCACATCATAATTTTTCTACCATTGCTTTACATTCATCTTCATATTAATGCTAATCTTAGATGCAAATCCTTGGAACTTTCAAACAAAGGAATGCTGTTTCGGAAATCTTCTAAAGTTATCCGTTCAATACAATGTAATAAATGCTCTGACGTTCATTTATTTATCACATACACAACTTGTTTCGACAGACAGTTGCAGTCATCATCAGGCGACATTGCAATATTATGTCGGTATAAATATGTCGTGTATGTGATAAATGAATGTTACAGCATTTATTATTTATCTCAGTACTTAACCAACTTGATGCACAAAATTTTTGTTTTACGATAAGTTTATTTCATACCTCTACATGCTTCGAGCACATGTGCTCAAAACATGTAGAGGCATGAAATAAACTTATTGTAGAACAAAAATTTTGTGCATGAAGTTGGTTAATTACTGAGATAAATATGCTGAGATGCACGGTCAGCAAAACGTCAAAGCAGCATCTATTGTGTTATATTGAACGGATAACTACAGAAAACTTCAATTGAACAAGTACGAGGAGATGATGTTGTCCAAGGTTTAATTTCACGTCGTTAAATTTTGCGTTTTGAAAAGGGGGTAAATCCATGACAGTCTATTCTGAAGCAAACCTATTTTTTTAGTTCTTCTACAGATACAAATTTCACACTACTCTTGAAAGAAGGATGAGCGGGAGAAGCGTCCTAACAAACATCCAGTTTATCTTTCTCCTCTACAAATTGGTTGTTACTTCTGACATGATTTCCCTTTTCTCTCACTCTTTCCCTGTTTCTTGTATCTCTCTCTTGTTCTTCGCAGTTTTCAGTAGAGGAGACCCCAAGTATCTTACGTTTATTGGACAGTGCATCATTGTGATAGCTGAAGAATAAAAGACCAACTTGATATCACTTGTTATTTTATTTCACTTCTTATGTGCTCAACATGTTTCGGACATTAACATATCCATCATCAGGAGCTTGCGACTATTCTGTTGAATTACCACATTGGTCGTATTGTTCCTGGTTCGATGTGTGTTGGAGTTTCGGTGTGGTTGGGTTGGAGTGGTATCCGTGTTGAAGGCTGAAGCAGCCTGCAACACGGATACCACTCCAACCCAACCACGCCGAAACTCCAACACACATCGAACCAAGAGCAATACGACCAATGTGGTAATTCAACAGAATAGTCGCAAGCTCCTGACAGTGGATATATTAATGTCCGAAACATGTTGAGCACATAAGAAGTGAAATAAAATTGCAAGTGACATCAAGTTGGTCTTTTATTCGAGCAAGATCCTAAGATTCGAGCAAGATCCTAAGTAGTTTTCTATTCTTATTTATGATTCACAACCTTCTTTGGTAAATACTGGTTTAATTTTCTTCTAGTTACAGGTGTACATTTTCATTCCTGAATATGCTACTTACATGAAAATATAAACGGTGAAATATTTTATGCAGCCAGTAAATTGAAATTTAATGACGGTTTATTTTAAACATAAAGAATTTTCCATTATTCTTCAGAATATTTTCGGTTTGCTCGTCAGTGTCATAGAATGCAGTAATTAAACTATTAATTTGCGTTATGGGAATAAGTATATCACGTTCCTGATAATTGATTCCCTGTCACCATGGCTTTGCGCGTAATTCGGTTGCGCATGGAAGAGACGGCCTGCAGATATGGAAGTTATTCGTAAATATTTCAATACATAGTGGCGGACAGCCCTCAGTTGGTGGTTCTCCAGCTTGGTACTTGGGCGAGGGACTAACAACATCTCACCGCAAAACGTATAAACTTAACAAATTCAATACACAGTTTCGGACCCCGACAGATTCTTTTGAACGATGGAAACAACGGGAATTAGGCCCAGGCGTAGACGGGAAAATAATACGAAAATGACTGTGCAAGAAATAGGATGGTCAGGGGGCTTTGCGTGGATTGTTCTGGCTCAGAACTGAGACAGGTGGCATTAATAAGCCTTTGGGTTCCGTTAATGCCGGGAATGCCTTGACTTCCTGCAGAGTTATTATCTCCTCCATGGAGCTAGTTTGTTAAATTACATACTTATATACGTGATATGGGGACCGCGGTGGCACAGTGTTTAAGGTGCTGTGTTACAAATCGGAAGGTCGCTTGTTCGATTCCAGATGGTATCACTGGAAATTTTCATTGATATAAAATCCTTCCGATGCACTATGGCCATGGAGTTGACTCAGCCTCTAACAGAAATGAGTACCAGGAACATTTGCTGGGGGTAAAAGCGGCCAGTGCGTAAGGCTGACAACCTTACCACCATCCTGTGCCGTTGTCATGTAATCTGGGACCTTAACTTCCTGGAACCCTCTGGACCACTCCACGCCTGCAACGGGACTGCTTTACCTTTTATATACGTGATATGTCTTTATAATGTTACTGTTTGTACTTTGTATGTTATTTTTATATTTTTCTTCCTTTATTTATATATATTCTTATCTTATTTATTTGTTTAGGGGGTTTTTCACAGATGCTGTCCTCATATCAGATTATGTAATGTCGAATTTCCAAATGTTGTAGACCTAATAACGGAACGTATTACCTGAGCTGTAATGCTGCGTTGCTCTGATGGACTCTGCCATGGAGTGAGCGCATTTAAATTAAAGTAGAAAATAAATAATTCCCTCCTCTTTCCACCTCTTGTATTGAGCCCTGCCAGCTTGAATAATGGTTGTGTACAGCGAATCCATTTCACCGCGGGAGTTTCTGTATCGTTTCTTCTTTATGTATTTACAACACGACGTCCGCAAGAGATGGAGATTCTACAGCATTCATCTTGTGACCTACATCAGGCTTCACAGCCCAGGATATGGGAATCACCTCCCTTTGTGGCCCTTTCTTCTCGTACTGAATACATCTCATGACAAAGGAATGGGGTATGACGGCCGTGAATCTGAAGAGATTTGTCTATGTTTGTCACTGCTTTCTGCTGCTAGTATTTCTGTTTGGCCGAATGGCTCAGTGAAAACGACTGGGGTCTTGCCATTGCTCTGGGAGTTAGTGGCCGGCCTCTGATCGTCGAGGCTTGAGTTTGATGCAAGGCCATTTTATGTGACCTCTGTGGTGGAAGACGCGGCACTGGGGTAGGTTTTCCTCCAGGCACTTCGATTCTCCACCAGTGCCCCGTAGAAATTCTTTTATTTGTCACCGACACTATATAAACTTAACACTTGCAGGTGTCGCTAAATAACTACTTGCAAACAAGAGCGACTAGAATATAGTAAGTTGATTAAAGCTGCAAAGTGTCAGGCTTTTTTGAAAGGTGCTATTACTTGGGACAGCGACCTTCGTGACTATTTACTTTTGTGTTTTTCCTCAGACCCATCAGAATAACCTCGAGAGACCGTGACTGACCAGAACGTTTCCTTTCATTTTTCTTCTGAATTCAGCTTCATTTACTCGCTCTGTCTTTCGAGGATACATTATGTTGATTTACTGAGAGCGTTCTTAATATTTTAAAAATGATATTATACGATTATACTACAGTCACGTAAATAAACTGTGGCCTCCTATCACGTTTAAGTTTGTTAAATTTCTAATACCATCTTGTTCATTTGATTTTTATGAATTTAATTTCTGATTTATCTATTTTTCTTCTTTCTTTGCATATATTTACATGAAAAAAGGGAGAGGAAATATGTAGGTCCGTTGCAAGATATCTATTATATAATCTTGAAACAAAATAATAAATAATTTAAGTATTTACAAATTAAACAAAACATTGTGAATTGTAAGTGTAAGTGAATGCCCGAATAAAGAGTAATATATATATATATATATATATATATATATACAACCTGTCGCCGCTGATGATAAAAATAAAGTACAATGAAAAAATGTATTTTTCTTTTTCTCTTAACACTTCCGTTCCACCCTGTTGTCTTCACCCCTTTCCCTTTTCAGTTAATATCTCCTTTAATTATTCACTCATTTACTTTCTAGCTTTCTTTCTTTTTCCTTTATCATGTCTTCATTCTTAAATTCTCCATTGACATAACGTTGTACAAGATTTACGTACTTATGTTTTGCGCCAAGTGAATGTGTGTGAAAGGGTGTGCATGTGTGGGTGTGTCAGAGGGTGTGTGTGTGTGTGTGTCAGAGAGTATGTGCGTGTGTTGTGTGTTTTATATTTAAGGTTTCTGCACATACTAAAATTTAATAGCCTCAGCTTTCGTGGCCAAGTGATATGTCCTCGTTTTACGAGCGATGTACATGGTCTCCAGATTTATGAGGTATTATTTGTTTAAAGTCTGTGTGGGATACAAATTCCCTCGCCATAAGCGACCAAATAACACTTGAGGATCAGAAGGAAGATTTTGTAAACGTGATGCTGAATGGCAAAATACCACAAATTATGATAGTTTCTTGACTAGCGGTTCAACGTTTTGGCGTCAAAGAGAAGGATGCTGTTCCTAGTAGTTAATTGTATAGCTAACTTAAATAAGCCACATAGACAACACAAACCAGAAAAGATAAGAAAACTTTTGGCCAGTGTGGGACTGGAATTGGCGCATTTTCGTGTAATCCGACGTTACCGACCAGTCGGTGCTAAAGGCAACCGAAATCCCTTTGTTACATCCAAATTTACAGCATAGCTTTAGGATATATTTTAATTGGTGTATTGTGCGGCGTGACCCTTTGTTGCTGTTCAGGTTGCAGTGTTGTCAGGCTTTATTTTGTAGCCGGTCGAGTCTGAAGGACCTCTGCTCTAACTCAAGACTGGTGGTCATCTGTTAGAACATTGTACTGGCATCACATGAATGAACTAATTACAATGTAATATTAAACTCAATGTTGGTTTACCGGTATCAATTTCTTTTAAAATTCTACATATTTTATTTCCCAACATGCTGCAGAGATTTTCGTTTGAAACTTACTAACACTAGCAGACTCAAACAAGTAGAGCTGTTGGTGGGGGAGGGTGTAGGATTCTTTGAACCTTGGGCTTGCGAGTTGAGAAAGACATGAATAAGTTCCTTCTTTATTGTCCTTCTTTATTTCTTTCTTTCCTAGTCTGACTTCTTCTACCTACGCATAGTAGGCGTAGAAGGTTATTGTTACACCTGGACAAACTCATTAACACACACAAATGCACAGGGTAGGATTCCTCTGGACGAGGGATCAGCCCGTCGCAAAGTTCTCTACCTGACAAAATATAACTTTCATAAAAGACAGACGTCCATACCCCTGGTCGGTTTGGAATCCGCGTTCCTAGCAAGCGAGCGGTTGCAGATCTACGCCTGAGACCGCGCGGCCAGCAAGATGGGCTTGTTTTCTTTAATTAGAATGTTTTCATCCTTCTAGTTCTCTTCACATTCATTCACCATTCCATTTTCCCCTCTTGTCAACATCCTATAAATTCCAGCACTTTTCGTCTTCCCTTCTTTATTTTCCGTTCCTTTGTTTTATCTTTTGCTGTTCTATCTAGTTTGCTTTATTCTTTTTCTTTCCTTCTTACTTTTTCGCTTCCACCATCGACAATCTCCTCTCTCCCCTACTACCCTCCCTCGTCTTTCACCCCTCTATCTTCGTTCTACTCCACCATCTATTTGTATTCACTATTCTTCACCTTGAATGTTCTTCTAGGTAATTATGTATAACAGCAGTTCAGTCGACAAGTGAATTACGTTTTGCGTCTTATCATACAGATATAAATTACACTCCACCTGCAAATGGCGTCGAACTTCAATCATGTTGGAAGGAAAGTGAAACGGTTTCCTTCAAAGTGCAAACATTTATATGAACTTTTTGCATAGCTAATTACGTAACGGAATTCGGGAATACTTTTGCAAGTGATGCTAACTTTGGAAGAGCACTTGTTATCTGCTATGTAATGGAAGGTATTATGGGCCTGTATTCTTTTGTTTTTCTATTTACAACTAGATAATACTAATCTTCTTTCGGGATTTTGTTGAAGTGTTTCAATGGGATATGAAGCCCATAATTAGGAGGAGGATTTTGTCTTCATAGTCAGCGACAATTGCACAGGGAGGAGATATGTTGAGAGTATTTTAGGCAGGCAGTCAGACGGACGAGCCGGAAGAGAAAAAGCTGCTAAAGTGCTTCCAATTTAGTAGGAATAGCAAATAAATTCTAAACAACTTGAACATTTTATTCCCTTCTGACACCCTTAGAACATGAAGATGGAAACTGCAGGCATCTCCAAAAAGGCTGCAATACATCCAAACGCCACATAGTGCAAGATCCCAAAGCAGGATCAATAATTATTGCTTTAAGGTGCGGAAGATTAAAATCATTGTATTTAAACAGGCTTTTAATTTAGAGTTGCAGTGAATTTTCATGAAATAATATAAAGAAACATTTTAATTCTACATTTATTTTAGTAGTTCAAGACTGAATACTGCATTAAATGAAGGCAACTTTGCTCCAGAAATGGTAAATAAAAACCAAGGCGAAGTAAATAACTTTATTTTGTACTATGAGAGTTTAAGTTCCACGAAGTTGGAAATTCTCACTCTGCCCTTCTGAATGCTGACACCTGTGCCCTGAGAGATGAAACAACCAGACTACACAGTTTAATGGTGCAGGAGGCCAGTATAAAGAATTGTATTTTTTATATCACAAGTAAAAAAGATATTGTGATCCCGTTACAGGTCCCGTGTGGCCCTTAGGGTGGGTAGAGGTGTTGCTCTACTCTTCCATGACAGTGGCACTAGAAGGGGGCGAGTGTTCAGCAGGACGCCGCGGTCGCACTTCACCCCCGGGAAAGACACGGTACCCATTTTACAGGAGGCTGGGTGGGCCCCAGGACCGGTCTTGACGGGCGGAAAATCTCTTCCCCACCGGGATTCGATCCCAGACCGTCCAGCCCGTAGTCAATCGCTACACCGACTGAGCTACCCGGCCCACTTTTATATCACAAATATTTTCGTAATTTTATACGGGTATATAAAATAAGGACAAAAGTTAGTTCTTTTTAAAATATTGATATAATTTTAATATTATTTCACTTTTATTATTTACATTCTTTATTTCTCTATTTTGTCGCCCTCCTACTTGTGCTTATTTTCTTTTATTATGTTTTAGATTTGTGCCTTCTCTTCTTAATATTTTCTGCAAATATCTGTCTTCCTTCCTTTTATGTTTATATAGTTCAGCAATTTTCCATGAATGTTGCTACGTCTTTCTATTGTGTTTCCGAGTTTCTTTTTGTTCGGGTTTTTAGTTTCTTTCACATTTGTGTTTCTTTTTTGCAACGTGTAATTTCGCTTATTTCTTCAGTGGCTTTCTTTAGCTTCACTTCCCTCCTGCTTCTTCAGGCGTCTGATATATTACTGGGGTTTAACTCATATTTTATTCTGAGTGCTGGCAAATTGTGTATTAGAAACTCTACTGCTAAAAACATCAACACAAAGTTTCAGTTAAATAAAGTTTTGCTTAATTTACTATTGCGGTATCTAGTGATAAACTTAGAGACCCTGTCCTCAAACACACTTAAGACTTATAAAGTTTTTAGAATGTTAGGGAAACAAAGTACCGAAGAGAACATTTGGAATTTGACATTAATGTATCAGAGTGATCGACAAAAATCTCGGTCAGTTCTTGCATTTCCGTTGGTTATGTGTCGTTAGAATGATAAAATGTATAAGCTTTAGATGGTTCTGCTTTCGTGATAAACAGTTTGGTCACACAAATAAATACTAGTTCTTTGAAAAAGCTGTTATGAATTACTTAATAAAATTTATTGCATCATATATCTCTGTTTGATTAAAAGGACGGATTTTAGTGATCATCACACCGAGACAAACTTCAGATTGTTCTGTATAAAAGAACATGTCAGAAGTGGGATTTTTTATTCGATACATTAGACCATACATCATGTTCAATCAGTGTTCATATATATATATATATATATATATATATATATATATAGGGATCTTATTTCCTCCAACTTATTGACAGGCATTCATACGGTCCACTCTGGAGGGTCATGGCGGGGATGTTCGTGTTGCACCACTAGGACCATCTCTTCACTAAATCTTATCCTTCAATGTGTCTTCCTTCTACTTCAGTCCTTGGTTAATACGGCATATCTAGAACTGTGAGGAAGTTCGCGATATCTTTGGACCTACTTGTCATCTGGTATATTTTCCATTTTTATCTTCTCATGAAGTCCATTAGGTCTTGCTGTGTCAAGAAACAGAGGAGGTTCATCCGGAAAGTCACATCGCGCCAGCACCCACAACACCGCGCGATGGCGCTGCGGGGGCCATAGGCGGAACTAGGGACGTACCAGCCACTCGTCTGGGTTGTTCGCTGCAGATGTACGCAGGATTCTCGCATTGATACTTTTCGTCCGACCCCATGTTGTGGTCACCTCTCCACATTCGGTTAGGCGATGTCCAATGGTGTCCTTGTTACCACAATCTTTGCAGGTGTCAGTGGGAGATATTTTGATCCGGTGAAGCCTGACGTTCGTTGGAATAATGTCGTGTATTACTATATACCATGTCGCTGTGTCTAATCCGGATACTGGTGATGCCTGTAAATTCTTCCAAATCGTTACCAGTCTGCATTTGGCCATAACTTTGTAATTCTCATCTCCTGGTGCATGTTGTCCGTACTAATGAGCGCCTTTAAAGTTGTGCATAGGGGTTTCTTGTATGGTTTTGCCGTTTTTGTATTATCAGGGCTCCGGATGAATGCAACATCAGCAACGTATTCGCGTAAATATCCTAGTATTGCCGGTATCAGGTCGAGGTAGTGATGGTTGCCAGCTCCGGATTGAACGTTCCACTTCATCAACCAGGCAGCAGTAAAAGGTCCTTCGTGCCTGCCCTGCGCTTGTAGACGATATATGAAAAGGGCCCTACTCTTCGCCCAGATATTTACAAGGTCCCATCCCCGACATCCCTCCCGCTTTGGAGCATGTAGAGGGTAACTCTGAATATCTCACCACGCTAGCTGAACCAGGAAATTGCGGTGTTCAGTTGTCTCATTCTGTCTGTTATGATCGGGAATATTTGTGCAGCATACCAAATCCCGCCCAGCAGGTAGACGTGTACAAATCTAATTCTCCTATTTAGGCTTCAATCCCTGTAATATGCGTCCTGAGCTGTTGGACACACTAGCGATTTATCATTGTACCAGGTTCCTTTATTAGCTGCATTTACCCTGTCTGTAAAGTGAAACCCCAAGACCTTTAATCCGTTATGGTAAGGAAAGTCCATTCTTTTGCTCGATGTATCCCAACCACCTATAACTATAGCCCGGGACTTAGGCATGTTGATTTTTGCACCTGTGGCTTCTTCATATGTGCGAAGCGCTTCTTCGAGATTTTGCACATCGGCCGGTGGTGTCAGAAAGACAGTGACATCATCCGCATATGCAACCGCAACGATTCTTGTCCTCCCCCGTCCAATCTTGATGCCTGTAAGAATTTCCTCTAGCTTGTGCATTAAGGGGTTACACCATATGGCAAATGATTGCATACTGAGGGGGCATCCCTGCCTTATCGAGCTGTGGATCGGAAATAGGCTTGATCGGAAGCCGTTTATCTGCACTTCCGATGATGCATTCCTGAACAATCCCATGACGAGTTCCAGGAACGGGTTCCCAAATCCGTGGGCTCCTAGAATTTCCTTCAGAGAGTCGTGTGAATTTTTGTCAAATGCGGCATTAAAATCGATTGAAACTGCGCATAAAAATTTCTTCGTCACTTCGGCATATGAAATGACCTCCCTCACTACCGCCACTGCTTCAAACACTGAGCTTCCTTGGATGCCACAGTGCTGGTTTCGATGCATTTTAACCGGTACTGTTGGCTTGATACTGTTTGAAATTATGCGCGCTAAGATCTTATAATCCCCATTTAGTAGTGTTGGTGGTCTGTAGTCCTCTATCTTCTAGGGTTATGTCTTCTTTGGTAGCCAAACAACATGCCCCTGCTTCTGCTGTGCCATAATTGATCCATTTGTGAACATACAGTTTCTTATTTGTAATGACTCTGTTTTATCACATCCCATACTGATGTATAGAACTCAATGCATATTCCATCAATTCCTGCAGCCTTGGTGGTTTGCCCTTAGATATCGCATTCCACGGTTCTTTTAGAGTTATTGGGTCTGTGAGGGACATGTTCACCTCGAGCGTTGCAGATCGCAATCCGCACCTTGTTAAACGCCTCACACCTTGTTCATTTATCGCTATGGGTTTGAATTTCTTATAAAAGTGCATCGATAATGCCTTCAATGCCGATATGGAGGATTTCTGAATCTCATTATTGTGATCGACTGTTTGTTCAATTAGGCGATTTGCTTGTCGTTTCCGGGTTTTTATGAGGTGGTCAGGGAGGGGGTTCTCTCGCTAACCTGTCCTCTTCAGATGTGTCTATCAATAATCTTTGGCGAAAGGGGCCTTTCAACCTTATAATTTTTGCCTTCATTTTGATCAACTTTGCTGCATGCAGTCCCGGTTCTTGCAGTACCTCATATAGTGCTGTGTAATAAAGGTCTTCCGTCTTGAATCGATCGGAGTTCCTTTCTGCACCTTCTCGGATGAACAGGGACTTAATTCTCTGCTTCACATAATAAGCCCAACATTGTATTATGTCAGGATAATGCCGTATATGGTTCGTCCACTCTGTCCAGCTATCTTTAATTCTCGATCGGAATGACATGTCATTCAGGAATGAGGTATTCAGTAAATGCGGCAGCTATGGTCTCCACGCCTTGTTTGTTTCGCCACAGATCTTCGGTCACATAGATTCTATCAGGGCGCGCTGCCAGAGTAGGCGAGTAGTGTGTGAATGCCTGTGGGTTTAGAGCTACATCCCAAGCATCACTCAGCCGAAGGTCATGGATCAGACTTTCTAGCACTCGCCTGCTATTGCGGTTTCCAGTACAATCACTGTTTCATAGAACACAGTTGAAGTCTCCCGCCATTATCAGCTCAGTTGGAACATGGGGTAACAGATCTATTACTTCTGTATTGAAGAACACTTCCCTCTCAGACCTGTTTGCGGTGCCTGATGGAGCATATATGTTCACTATGCAAGTGTTCCCATAGTGTGCAACTAGCCCCCACCCTATTGGTAGGCGTTCAATTCTGTGCCGTTGTAGGTTCAACTTAGATAAGGTGGCCGTGCCGCGCCCTAATGTACCTGTATTAATAGTGGATTTATATCCCTTGATTACTAGTTAGTTCCCATTAGTTACTTCCTGTAACAATGTTATGTCTACATCATGTCTTTGTAAGAATTCTTCGAGCATTTGGAGTCTGCGGTGGGACTCAATCACATTAATATTCAGCGGCATTATTCTGTAGGTGGAAAGGTAGGGAAGGAGGAGGGGCAGGTCTTCGCATTTGATTACTTGTTTGTGTTTTTAATCCTTAGTTTACTACTATTCCGGATACTCGATGCAGGTTCGTCACGTTCCGTCTTTAATTGTTTGACCGTATCGCATTAGTCGGAGGAGCTGTCATACTCGCTTCGTCTTTTTGAGTGTCCCCGTCACTAACGTTGTCAATTGATTGACGTCTTCCCAATATAGTCATCTTACTCTCCGGGTCATTGGTGTAAGTTCCCAGTACTTCCATCTCGCCATCTGTCCGGTCTTCATATGTTGATGTTAGCTCTATATTGGGAGGTGGATTGTTTGTACTTTCACCCTAAGTGTTGTGTACAGATGTGATGCCACTTCCTTCTTCTGTCTCTTCCATGTCCATTGGGTGAGAGTCTGGGCCCAAATTACTTAGCCACATATAGGATGTATTCATGTCCTTGTTACCATCCGCTCCCTGTATGCCCTGGGGATGGACGCGTCGATTCAGTACGGAGGCACTGCCGAGTGGTCTAATGGGGCTCTCGGACCATGTCGATTTCCGGTCATTAGTCAGGGGATCCAGGCGTTTCTTGCGGGGAGAGTCAATTTGCTGGAGACCTGTCTCGTTGCATCGATAGCAAATTGGAGGTTGACCATGTATGATATGAGAGCATCATTGCCCGCAATGGTAATATGGGACGGCAAGTGTCGTTTTAGCTTAATCTCAGCAATCCGGTTACCGTTATACGCCTTATATCTATATGGTGCCGCCCACAACTCGTCCCTTATGCTAATGATTTCGCTATATTTTGAGAGACATTCTTTTATCGTGAGCTCCTTCACCTCCGGTGGTAACCCTGCTATCCTGATCTTCTTAGTGACCTTATCCGCTAATTCTATGCATACACGTGATAACTCTCCATTATCATCTGTATTCAATTAGCCCGTTTATGTCCTGCATAACCTCCTTCACTCGGTCCTCGTATGTAAATTTTATGTATGCACGCCTTCTGGGACCGTCCACCTGAATCATTCGTGTATCATCTTCCACCAGTCGCAAGTGTTCATGAATCCATTCATGAATATTGAATGCTGAGATCCGGGGGTTTCTGGGGTCGAAAATGCACACAATAGTATTCAGCCTGTCGCACATGTTGACAACTAGCCCTTCAGTCCATTCTCCTCTATTCGCTGAATCAACACTCAATACAGTTACAATTCACTCGATACGCACCACTTAACTCTCACAACGCAACCACACCGAACTACTGCTCAACGCAGACTGGATTCGAACCCACGCCCACAGAAGTGGGCTGCGACCGGAACGCAGCGCCTTATACCGCTCGGCCATCCTGACATGCTTTAACAGGAGTTTTTATCATACAAATACATGGTTTGTTGGTTTGTTTTATCTTTCTTTGTTACAGAACTACCCAGTTAATTAATTAATTAGTTCTTTAGTTATAAACGAATGGTTCGTGCAAAATTAAAGAATTCTGCTTTGCATTTTAAATGTGCCCTAATCGAATATCCACCAAGAAGTCCATTACGTGAATAAGGCTTTTATCTGAGCCCCTCTAGAAATACGCCAGGATCATACATAAAATTAAGCCATGACGACTGTCTTCCAATTAATTTTAAATTTACAATTCAATCATCATCTAGTTATTGGACCCTACTTTATAGTCTCAATTACCGGCAGTTACATTAGAAAACGTAAAATATCGATAAAAATACGGGTACTTTGCAGTGATTAAAATCTAATTTTTATGAAAGATTACATATTTTTTGTTTCTGTACTTATCGATAAAATTTATTAAACCCTTCTCGGCACTTCAGCAACGAAGAAGTTAAAAAATATGCCTTTCAACTCCTTCTTTTCTGTCCGTATCTATGGTTTTTATTCTATTCGAAAACTGCTAAAGGAACTTTCGTGTAATTTTCTTGCTAAATATCGGCACATTCGAATTATCTTGGAGTCGAAAAAAGTAACGGACACTACATGAATTGTATAAGCATTTCTTTGCGCCTGTCGAAAGAAATTTACAGAACATTTGTAAGGGAGCAAAGATTAATTTGAATAAAGCTGAATAACAACTTAAAAATCTGTTACGTTATACACGCATTTCCCAAGCTGTTGACTCTTATATTAAGGAAAGCGCATCGATACATCAGTTGAACTCATCGAAAACTACAAGCATCTTATTTCTACAAATCGAAGTTTTTAACTACCTATTTTAACAATCATAACTTTAGCAAAGCACGACAATAAGAACCCTGATGATAGTTTTTTAACCCGAAACTTGTAGGAGCATTTTAATGTAAATTATGATGTAAGTTTTAACATTTCTAGAACAATCTAATTGTGCACTCAGTTGGATAAGTACAGACGTGATAATGTACACATATAGTTTGAATTTGGCGCTATCATTTGTATATTTGGGACGACTGTTTATTTTAAAATTTCTGTCCCCCAAATGAGATATTTTGTGTTACTGATTTATCGAACTGTAGTATCGACACAGTGCCATTTTCCTTACGGTGACAAGGAAAATGCTAGCAGAACTGTGCATTCGGGTTTGCGTTCCAAGAAGTTTTGTTTGTTTGTTTATTTTAATTTTGAATGAAGTAACACAATGCAAACATGTCCGTTCTAGCGGCGCACTGTATAGCTAAACCAGTGCCTATATACTGTCGCCGTGTGCATGTAGTAATCCTAGCCGTGACAGCTGTGGGCACTGTTCTATCCATCACTCTGCGTTGAAGTGTTTCAGTGGTAACGCTCCACAGCTAACACAGAGTTCCGTTCTGCTACAAAGCACTTCATATTTCACAGTACATATGTATTCATGTTTCCTGTCAGAGGTTTCGCATTGCTTGGGATAGGAGGTGCAATCTGAAAGTTTACGAACTCTCCCAATATAACAAAGTAAGTTTTACTGAACAAATCGTTACGTTATATTTTCGAAATAGCTCCCCACTCAGTTTGTAACCTGGCCTAGCGACATTCCCACTGTTTTTTTTTGTGTGGGGCGTCTTTTGTGATGAAGAAATATAAAGATACTGTTTTTGAATTGGGGTAGTTTAATGAAAATTGCTGTGCTTACCGAACAACTTCTTATAGAATGACACGATCTACTTTGGCTCGAGAGCTACATTAGACCTTTGACTACACACTGCAACAACTCTAGAGTCTTGTCTCTAATTATATTTTATATTTATGGCTACGTACCATAACTTTTTTACAATGTTTACAATACAAAAAATTCACATAATTTATCCACTTATAAACTGATATTAGCAACAGAATTTACTGAAAGTTACTGGTTAAATGGATGTAATATATTTTAATACAAATGGTTTGAAGCTTATTATGTACTCCCGGAAGATGGCATTGTCATCCCCAAATATGAAACATGTTGGAGAGAAGTGATTGTAATGTTATACATTGTAAGTGCACCTAGTTGATTCATTAATTAAAAAATATATATTCAATACAACATGTTTCGGCTTAACATGAAGTCACCATGAGACACATAAGATACAGCAAACATTTTTGTGTAATTTTCTTAATGTTCGTCCCTCAGCAACGCCAATACATAGAGATCAACGCTATAAATAAAGGGGTTTACAACCCTTGTATACATCTAATTACGCAATTACACGTTGAGTGAGATCAGAATATAAGGAGGAGAAGGGGTGACGACACCTCAAACGTACCTGCAAAACAACAGCACACATTTTAAGGACTCTGAATTGAAAAAGTTCTCCCATGGCAGAATAACAAAAAGAAAATCTGTCGTATCTGGAAGTAATATTATTCTATTTTAATCCTAATCGTTGTCAAGCCATTTTCAGCTTTTTTTATCACTTTATTACATTTAAAAATTTTTAAATACTCATTTAGTTTTGTGATATTTTATGATATCTTTGTGAACTCTTCAACCCACCCACACATAAACGGGTAATGTGAAACTGCATTACGCGTCTTACATGATAATTTCATTTGTGTTTCATACTCCTGATGCTAGCTCCACGTAACGCTTAAACATCTTGCATGAAAATCCCCAAATGTAAAATGGTTGTAACTGTCGATTATTGTAAATCTGTGACTCTTCCAATGCTGGAAACATCACTGAAAATAACGAAAGTCCATCCAGTAGCGCCTACGTTGTGATCTGAATCTCCGCAATATCCTTTATCCTTAGTCCACGTAACTGAATTTTCATCCATCAGAACGGGTAGAAGTCAGAAACAAATTTCCTGTGTTTTTGGGCCTTGGCCTATAGGTCCTTCCAAAGAATGAGTTTTCTTTCTGTACGGCTTTCAGGATGCAAAACTTGTAGCAGTCCGCCTCATGTTTCAATCCGAAATTAAATTGTCTTGAAATTTACAGTATCGTATGCCTAGAATATTGCAAACATCGTTCGGTCGTGCGTCGTCCCTCGTCTTGGATGATTTGACGCACTTTTCCCACACTCTGCTCACTCCCACCTGGCGGTAGGCGACCTGAAATTTGAGTACCGTCAAGAGGAACGTGGTCACGTGTAAAATGTAAATGAAGTTCTAAGGCTTGTGTTTTAATCATGGTGTCTTCACAAAAGGACGTTTAAGCATTTCACAAGGATCAGAATCTGTTTTACGGAAGCTGAAACAAATCCTAGTGCAAATTCTGTGATGCTCAATTCCACCACTTAACTGGGCTACAGCGGTCGCAAACATAATTTATAGGTCAACTGACCAAAGAAATGTTTTCTGTTACAACGAAACTCACCACCCTAATTCAAAATTAATTAACTCTGTTTCTTACAGAAGACATCCCATTGTATTTATGAATTTAAATTTTTATAGTTCCATCAAATAAAACCACTTTTTTTATTCCTGAATGACTACATACTTCGATCTAAAACTCCATCAAAAGACCACCATTACAAAACTTCAAAATAAGGTAAAATACACTGCATATTATGCTTGTCGTATGGGATCCCATATGACTTAGAGAAGTTATAAGTACAAAATTTGTACAAAATTATATAAAAATCGTCGTGTTGGTAAAGTCCTGGCCGGTGATTATGTCCAAGTTGTGTATAAAAACATGAAGTGTAGGTACACAAATTGTTAAAATCGTTGGAATAAGAGTTTTTGAGTTATAACTGTCAGCCACGTGACTTAAAACTCATTGAAAAACTTATAATTTATTACACTGTATTTGTAGATAGGCAGTAAATATTTCGATACAAATGTCTTAATATATATTCCATAAATATTAACTATGTTAAGATCGCGGCCTTATCAGGGAATGTCTTATTCTGTAATCAGATGTGTTCCATGGTTCCATGGTGGATATCGTTCTGAAATTAAGGATTTTTTTTAATTGCGATATTATAAATTAAACATACGTTATACGTAACACTGCACGCTCACGAAGTTACGAAATGTACATTAACTGTACACAACAAAATCTAATATCGCAATTCAAATATCTATAATTTCAGAACGTGCCTGAAACAGCCACACATAATTTTCTCGCCTTACCTTGTTCTCAATCCTGAGTTTCTGTCTTATTCTTTGGTATGTCCTTCACGTCTGAATGATCAGTTGTATGAAAGTTGTTACAGTGAACACACGGATAACCTGGAATTTGCAGGAAACGTAGCCGTAAAATGGAAAGAAGGTCTTTTCCTACATCCAAGCGTAAATGGATATCTTAAACATGCACAGATTAAGGAAACTAGTAAATTTGATTCTTTGCTTACATGGTATGTCGAAAATATTATACAAATTAATCCTAAGATTTCTAATGTTTGTGTCTCACTTTACCATCATCATCCAATGTATCAAATGATAGAACCATTGGCACCTCATTTATAACCTTTATTTAAAACTTTGAATGTTCTGTTTCTAAAATTTTATTTTTCTCCACTTCGTTTTTGTCATACTTTCCCATTTTCTTCTTGTATCCAAATCGAAAGAAAGGAAGAATTTTTTTTGTGTATTTTACTGCCTTAACCCTTATCATTTTTAACCATGTATCACCTTCCACATCCCTGGCCTTTTCACCCTTTCTGCCAAAAAGGCCTCAATTATTTCTAAATTCGTTCGTTGAGGTTCTATTTAAAAAAAAAACGCGAAGAATTGATACAACCTGTCTTCTAGGAATAAGATCAGTTTCCTTTAAAACTTTTAAATCGATTATCAACTATCAGAGGTAAAATGAATAGGACTTCTTTACATCCGTAAAAAAGGGAAAACTAATCCCCAACCGAAATATAATTAAAACAGCAAAAAGTTATGGAAGTTTTGTTTATGGTCATTAGACACCTATTTTGAATGTTACAGTGTTTCGGTACAAACATTCTGGTGAATATGTTGCAAGATATGACAAATATCAACATAAAAATGTAACACACTCATATGTATGTATAGGCCTATATAGAATACATTATAATATGTATCATTGCTTGACATTTCCTCAAATGTCATTCTGCTTTCTGCATAGGGGCAATTATTTGTGACAATTCTGGCTGTACTTTCCCCGATTAAGAAAATTTTAAGGTTTCTTACTATAAAAGTAATTTGTTATTAAATTTCATGGATGAATGGTGCTATGAAGCAATAAAAATATTTATATGTGTAATTTAATAACACCAGGGAGATAAAATAAATTAAAATGATGAGGAGGGCATAAAATACACAGTTTGAAAGATAAGAAGAAACGACATTTGAATTCGGAATACCTGAAACTTGGGAGAATTCCATGTACAGGCCATCTTATAATTCAAGAGTAATTTGAATTCCGGGAGGAGAAAAACTAATGAACATCTGAATAAATATGAAATGATAAAGAACCTTATTTTTATATCCTTTTTGACAATGATGGTAGATGTTATTTGTAGCTAAGCATCAGGCACACTAAAATGGCAGTATAATGATTTTAATAAACGAAATTCTAACAACTTAATGTTCCTTGTGTGCAGGGTTTCGTTGTAGTCCAGATCGTTATAACTTGTACTTAGGGAAATGGATAAGTCCTTTAAGTAATCCGAAGTAGCGCAGATGTTGCATAAAGTGACGTCTCATCCCTCAAGGGACGGTAATTTCACGCTTAACAGGATTTTCATGTGTGTATAACATTGTTCCTTGCTTCTGCAAAACGTGAGATAAGGGAAGACGAAAGTTTGGTGTTGCGGAAGGTAATTTATCTGCTCAAAGTTTGACAGCCAGCCTCGTTTGTATTATATTGCTCTGTCCACTGGCTAGGTGGTGGGGTGTAATTAGTGTCGATTGGTTGCTGTGTGGGAAGTAGCAATGGCAGCATTGATCGGGACGCTCGGTGATTGGGCGAAACTTCTCATTGCTGCCAACTGCTATAGGGTAATTAAGGGAATACATATACAGTGTAATATAAGTCCATGTAGCAAGAGTATGGAAACGAAAACTGCACAAAGCAAGCTACACTTCATTTATAACCCCTAAAGCTGCCAACTGTCACGGTATATGCATCGTACATTATGCAAGCTACAGGCTAAAAACACAGCAGAATTCATTAATTCCCTTTCGCTTTAGGCTATGATTGCAGAATTGTGGGAAACCGATTTTTTAAGCAGTCACTTAAAAGATGAAAAATATAAATGGAAAATAATTGAGAACGGAATAAAAAATTGTGACGATGCATGGTTAGTGGATCCATCTACTGCGGTGCTGAAATTTTAAACTTCGATAGCATGTACTGTATATTTACTTACACGTACAGTTTTGTAACCTCTCAATATTTAAGAGCAGAAGAGCTCTAAAAGTATTATATCTGTGCATATAGGAGATTAATATGTTGCGTAATAAGCAAGAAATATTTCTTTCTATTTTAATTGCTTTGAAAGTCTAACAGAAGGTCAGTAAGTATTTATGTACAAACATAACTTACTCCGCTTATGATTTAATCTATACTAAGTCAGATCTCTCGCTATGATACTTTAAAAGCGGGTAGACGTTTCCGAAATTAGATACAAAGTTCACTACAGACTTGTGTCGTAACGCTTAATGTGGAAAATATAAACAATTTATAATACAAGATAAATTTAAGCTTTTAGACAAGCCAGAGCTTAAAATTATGTCATGTCACAACTGAGAAATGATGAGTAAGGGATTTAATCTACAGTAAATGCACATAACTGCTTTCAAAATATCGTTTAACTTTTTAAAACTGGTAGTTGAAGAATAAAAGAACAACTTGATGTCACTTGCTATTTTATTTCACTTCTTATGTGCTCAACATGTTTCGGACATAAGAAGTGAAATAAAATAGCAAATGACTACAAGTTGGTCTTTTATTCTTAAACTATCACAATGATGCACGGTCCAATAAACATAAGATTTTTAAAACTGATTTGTTGCAATACTTGTCACGTGATTAACATCAAAGGAATCTGTGCTTTGCCAATAGATTGTGTCCCAGAATAAACCTTTGTTATCTTCCGAAATAGGACTAATTGGCTGGTTTGTAGTGGATATGGATTTGTTTTATGTGAGGTGCGAACAGACTTGTCAAATATTTTAATAAACCTCAGTCTTGAAAGAGTGCAAGACAGTAGGACTCAAAGTAGAAGTTGTGAAAACTGAACACGAACTTTCATCGCTGGTAAAATTATATTCCACTAATCGACCTTTTATCCACCACTTTCGCACAGAATATACTTTTAGATTTCAATGTAATTTGAAGCTCTTATCTGCATTCTTTAAAAAATTGCTCTTTTTTAAACTTTTTCCCAAAAATTTTAATTTATATTTCTCCCTTCCCCTTCCACTTCCCCTACTCTTCCCCCTACATTTCCCCTTCCCTCCCCCTTCCCCAGCCAAGTCACAGTTATTCAACGTCTTCGAAGTTATTCGCGAGTTTTCGCCTAAAAGCCCTGGTCTTCAAATCCGAACAAATTTTTATGTCTGGAGCGCAATGAGAGAATGCAGTAATTTATAATTTAAAGGTTAATCATATTGTTTTCTACAACATAAAAAATTCCACAAAATATACGAGAGGAAGTTAATTTATTTGCAAAATGAGTAGAAAGGTAGGTAGGTGTTTGGTTGGTATGTGTATTCAAAATCGTCAAATAGCACTTAAGCACCCGATACAGTGAAATTCTTCCAGGTCAACACGTGAATGAAACATTATCCCGTGTGATGGAAAGGCAAGCTGATAGTTATTTGAATTATGATGGAATGCAGAGCATTGAGATTCCTTAAGAAATTTATGACTGATGTTTTAATGACTGCAGGATTATGCCTTCAAGTAAAAAAATTATTTTGTAAGTAAAAATTAAGTTCCTAAATTAAAAATCAATAGTAATTACATATTTTTGTACCATATACTCCAGATTCCACGCCAAGCTAATGATACAGAAACATCTCTTCTGCTGGGAATCGAGCCCCGATTCTTCGGCCATATGGCTGGTAGTCTAGTTGCTATGCCGACTGGTCTGCAGAAGCTGCAATCACAGTGCAGGCTGGAAGTTATTATGGTGTTAGTTGATGGAGCACCTGCAGTTAACTGTTACTCGGAAACATGACCACAGTAATTTATATAGGTGTCTGGAATTTAACGGGGGTTTGTTCCTGAAATTACATAATTCTTATCAAATTTGCTGAATTAACGTAAAGTTCTTAGTCACTGAGGGAGATATGATAGTTCAGCCTGCATAGTGACCAGGGTACGAGTTGTGAGACTCAGGAATCAGGACTCGATTACCGGCAAATGTAATGAGATTTTCTCTCTCCTAAGCCTCCAGACCGAATTTGTGGTCCATCCAGCCTGTTGTTAGTTGTGAACGGGGGGCTGTTCGGCTGGAGGTAAAGTGTCGTGGGCTTTAAATTGACCACTCACTTCCATCTCGAGACGAAGTTACGAATCTGTAGGCTCTTACGCTGTACCTTCTAATTCATAATGTTCTACTTCGTTAGACATAAAGACCATTTCATATTTATCTTTCTTGCTGTGATTGAACCTAAGGCTCACAGCTGGTAACCGCTCCAGCACATCATTCAAGTTGTGGCTGCACCACAAAAACCAGTCCGCTACTGCTGAATACTGAAAAGAGGTTTTGAAGGCATATTGAGGTCGCTGTTGGTGTCGCGCCTGCTCTGGTTCAGGGGAACATAAGCTTGAATAGAGATTAATCTACTCACAATAAATGCCGGTCAAAGCAAGGTGATTTTCACTTGGATTGCATTTGCAAACAATGTAGTGGTTATATTGCACAACACACTAGCATACTGTTATTTGTGTCGAAGTGACGAAGTCCTTGTACTGACACTGATAAATGCACTATATTTGATAATTATTGCACTGTTATATTTATGTGTCGAAGTAGGTAGAAGTTAACTTGCTGGTACTGACACTGATGCTTTGTTCACACGTGACTGATTGTGAAGTAGGGATGCTACCCTAGGTAATTGAAAATTACACTTATATGTATGGTTCTCCTTTGTGAAAACTGCACTTATAAACACAACACTGTTGGGTCTTTAAGGAGGTATACCTTGAGCAATTGACCTGTAGAAAGATGTTAACCAAGGTTTCTTGTTCTCACAGATGCACTGGAATAACTTGAGAATTCACAAAACACTAGTTGGGTGTTTAAGGAGGAATACCTTGAGCAATTGACCTGTAAGAAGGCGTTAACCAAGGTTTCTTGTTCTCACAGATGGACTGGAACAACTTGAGAATTCACAAACACTAGTTGAGTAGAGACCCATTTAAGTGCGAACACTGGGAACGGTGCTTGCAAAATAATGCCCTGGGGAGACAAACAAAACAAAAAAATGAAGGCATTCTGTGCCTAGTTGCACACAAAGGAAATGTGTGGCTGCTGGAGCAGCGTGGACTCGTGCGTACGCGACGGTCGCGGGTTTTAGTCTGACGAATTAAGCATTCGAAGCTTAGCGTCAGTTCTTACACAAAGGAAAATGAGTGCCTAGTAACGCGTTGTGGAAATTTCCTACAGCTATGATTGGCTGTCGATTCCTGCTGACGTAGTTTTAGACTGTTACTAAGGCACGTTCAAACCAGATTCCTTACTTTCAATATAGTTAGATGAAACTTAAGATTGACCTGCTAACTAATAATTAAAGTATGCACAAAATTTGGTCCTAGTGTGAACAGTTGGTGTCGTCGAAAGTAAAGATAGCTGCAGACGGCGCGGATCATAAGAAACTTTTACATACATTGTGTTATCAAAATTCACTTTGGAATATAATTAGCCATGTGTTTTTAACTGGGTTTTAGGCGCGTTCACAAAATTACTAAAAGATGCCCTTGCCTTTATAACACTCTGTCTTTTCGTCCACGTGGAACAACTTAGCTTCCAATGGGACGATTTTCATGAAATTTTATATTTGTCGACTTTTACCAAACTCCGTCCACAAAATTCAAGTTCCGTTAAAATCTGACAAGAAAAACGGATGTTTTACATAAAAATCAATGTACATGTATGATTATATCTTGCCAGATTCTTCTTAGAAATAGAAATATTCCAGACAAATTTGTAGAAATAATCAAAACACACATTTTACATTCAGTAACCTTTTTTGGTCACTAAATGTCATTCCTATTCTTCTCCTTCGTAGTATATTCTTAATATTATTTTAATTTCTTAAACTGTTAGAATAATTCTCACAATATTAACAAGGTGAAACTCTACATCGTGAGGCTCTTCAGCGAAAATGATCTTCCAACCGCATTTCAGATCAACAAATAAAATCGCGTGGAAATAAAAATAAAACCAATTGGGATTTTAGGGTCTTACGGTGGTGAGAATGAAGAATTAAATTCTTCCGGACTGCGACGTCAAGTAAATTGGTAGAAATTTTCCAGCGTTTTAGAGGAAAGTGCTACACCCTTTTGCACAGCAGAATAGCAAGTCATGAGGTTAAAATCAGAGCAATATGCTGGGGTAGGAGGAAATGACATGACTTTGTGGGAAAGGTTGAGGTCAGGATGAGTCGGGTCGAAGCAATTAGGGAATAAAAAAAGTCAGAAAAAAAGTGTGGTGTAGGAAGGGAAGACAGAGGCAGAATGTACCACCAAAATATTCTTAAATGTTTCCGATATTTCATGGCGTTGCATCTTAAAATGTGATACGTTTCAAAACTATATCATAATTTTCAAATTTCTTACCTACCAAAATGTGGGTATCAAATCCCTAAACATTGTTAAGTGTAAAGTATTTAGCATACTGTCTTGCAGTTTTGTTGAGAACCTCCAAAATTACTTATGAAACCCCCTATCCACCACAGTACTAAATTTCACAAACATTCTTGTCATCCGCAAACCAGTTTTTTTATATTTCACATCGTGTTCGAAGGAGAATATTACATTTGTATATCCTACTTTAGATTAACAACCTGAAAAGCTTTCAGTTTTATCCCGAAAATTTCTTTTCTGTTTCCCTGTCACTCTAATTAAACACCGGGGCAAGATTCTAATGTATTCCATATGTTCAAAATTAACTTTAAATTAACTCAAACTCAATTAATTATTTGAAACAGTGTTATCCGGTGTGACACAAGGAGCAGTTCTGGGGCCAAAACTTCTCAGTGTTTTCACCATCGACTTTTGTCGATGACGTCAAGATATATCGTGAAATTAACGCCCCTTATGACAGTTGGTTACTGCAATCAGATATAAATAATATTCGAGTGTGGTGCATTTGAAACTAAATGAAAATAAACACCAACAAAACCAGAGTCATTTCCTTTTCTAGAAAAAAAAAGGACATGGTTTTGATTACAAACTGCATGAATCTTCAGTCACACGCAGAACTGCATCAGGGATATGATAGAGCTTATAGACACGAAGCTTCATTTTCACCAACAGGTAGATAACTTAGTCTTAGTAATTAACCAACTTAATGTATAAAATCTTGTTTTATAATAAGTTTCTTATATGCCTCTACATGTTTCGAGCACTATGTGCTCATCATCAGGAGGTCAAAATTGTATTATACAGCATCTGGTATCATCACACCTGCAGGTGGCCATCCGGTGCACAGGTTGAGAGAGGACTGTGCACGGGACGGCCACCTACATTTGTGATGATACCAGATGCTGTATAATACAATTTTGACCTCCTAATGATGAGCACACAGTGCTCGAAACATGTAGAGGCATATAATAAACTTATTATAAAACAAGAATTTTTGCTTTAAGCTGGTTAATTACTAAGATTATACTGAGATGCACGGTCAGCAAAACGTAAAAACATGTAGATAACATTTTCTGTCAGGCTGTTAGATTTTTTGGGTTAATTTGGACTGTGATTTCATCCATTTCGTTACTGCACAGCCTACTGACTCTGTACTGTACTTTAGTCACACCCAAGATGGAATATGCCTCTGTAGCGTGGAATTGTGTCACTTTGTCGGATGCTCGTAAGCTGGAGCGCATCCAACAGAAGTTTATATAACTTTTTCATCATCTTATTTTGCTGTCACTTGGATTACAGCTGTGGTAATGTTTTAAATTGCTTGAAATTACACACCCTCAGTGCTTGTAAGCGTTACCTGGAAGTCCTTTTTTTAACGGTTGTTTCTAATAATTCAAAACATTGTCCTACCCGTTCGGAAGTGGGTCGGGATAGCTCAGTCGGTATGGAAACTCGCTATGGGCTGGGCGGTCCGGGTATCGAGGGCCAGATTTTCCACACCGGCTCTGGGGCTCACCCAGCCTCCTGTACACGGGGTACCGGGCCTTTTCCTGGAGTAAAGCGAACGGAGCGTGTAGTTGACCACCCACCCCATCTAGCGCCGAGGTCAAACAAAGTTTAGAGTTATACCTCGTCTCCCCCTCTGGCCCTTCGTGACCTGTTCTAGGGTGAACTTTACCCTTTTGGAAACTGTTGACCTACGCGTGCCAAATCGAAATTTTAGAGACTTTAGCTTGTTTAATGTTGACTTTAAAAGCCGAAAACCTCCTTCCGTTCAATGCGCTTCGGCAGCAAATTCCCTCGACAGTGATACCGATATATTCATTGGACGTTCGGTCTCGGTTATTAAGGTGCTGTTGAACTTGAACGTTAATAAACGAGAAATTTAAAAATGAAAAATTTAAAAAGTAATCAGAGACCAGTTGGTATTTGATATTCTGCTTTGTGCCAAGACCAGTCCTTTGGCCACTTGTATGATTATAGCTAATGCTGTACGCAATGTAACTGATACCAATGACTACACTATTCGATTCGCATTCGCTGTGTGCATTTTCTTATTCTCTGGATCATACTATTAACCTCTGTCTATCCTCTCTGTTTATTAATTTCTTTTCTTTAAATGGTTTATAGATAATATTTTCTATTGTAATTTGCTCAATATTTTATTGCGTATTGTATTGTATCTTCTTTAACATTTTTTAAGATCCACTTTACACTTAATTTTATAAGATTTTGCCAATAAATGCCTGTATTTGTATCTTCCTTCTTTTAGTTCTTTTAATGAGAGTTGATTTTGTATATTTTATATATTTTGTGCTGCTTCTGTAATTGGCCTTCGGGCTGTTGATTCAGCACGTAAATAAACTGGATTGAACTGAATTGTTACTTTTATTATTATTATTAGTAGTAGTAGTGGTAGTAGTAGTAGTAGTAGTAGTAGTTAGTTCTCGATAATGTTTTCGAATAGACTTCGTACATGTCTGTTAACACTTAATCTGAACTTCTGTGCTGATATTCAGTGTGCTTTTTTGTCTTTACCTATTCCAACCAACATTTCTCTTCTATTCCGTGGACTGCATTGGCATTGCCAAACACAACCACCAGTGTTTAATCAAGTATTTAACATTTGGAGAAGACTAAAAGTATGTAGCCGGTCCAGGTGGTCGCCCTGCCTAAGGCGTGGATCTGTGACCGCTCGATTATTGGGATTGCGGGTTCGAATCCCGCGGTTGGCATGGATGTTCTTCTGTTGTGTTTATGCGTTGTCAGAGGTTCCTACGTCGGACTGATCTCCCGTCCAGAGGAGTCCTACCTAATATGGTGTGTCTGATTGTGATCTTGAAGCTTCGATAATGAGGATACCCTGACCCACTACCGCCTTTGGGTCGTGACAAGAGAAATATGCAGCCTATTTTTATGTTTCTTCCGCTCCTCTCCCTTTTTCCTTTTTGGGTGTTAATGGATTTTAACAGATAAAAAAATTTTAAAATTTCTGGCGCGTTCGCTCGCTTATCTTTACTTACATAAAAAGGCAGTTACTTGAGGGGGGAATGTACTGGGAAAATTATGCCACATAATTTCTATCTACAAATAATTTTCGCCGGTTATTTTTCGCTCCGATATACGTTTAGCGACTTACGCTCTAAATGCATGCAGAATCTCATTTAGATTTTCGATTAAGTGTTAATATTCTCATATTTTCATTTGGAGGGTTCTTGAGTTTACAGTCTACAGAGATTTGACCTCACAGTCTGTTGAAAGGCGACACAGGTTCTTTGGGGAATACGTACCTCTTTCGACAGACAAGGAAATTGGGCCTGAGTTGACATCTGAGCCACTGACATAAGAATGTGTTTCTGGTAACATCCCCATTCTCCTTCCTGTGGTCTGATTGGTCCTATACATTTTAACCGGCCTTTAAAATTGAATTTCTCAAATGATGCTCACACCAAACGAGGATTTTTCACTTCGACGCATTACTCTACGGGTTTTAATAAGGTACACTCTTGTTTCTGACACGTGGGAAGTCAAATTTGAAATATTCGATGAAAGAAATCAGTGTTTCAGCGTAAGTTTACACCAAGCAGTGCTTGTGCCCTTCTTGTTTAGATTGTAGTCACGGTCGATAACTACAAAGAGAACAGAAATGGAATCATCTGTAGGCCTAAATGTGAAATAACCCGTTTTTCCTTTACCTTTCTCCGGTTCAACTTCTACTCCTTTCACACCCGTGGTCCGCCAGAAGCACTGTTCATAACCCAGTAACTGTACAGTATTATAACAGAGTTCCATAAATCGTGACTGTTGTCAAAGTTCCAAATCTCTCCCTAGATGTAACAGCAGTGTAGCCGTGTAAATATTGCTCTCTGTTTGGCAGATAAGTAACAACTGTTCGTAACAGCAGACTGTGTACCTCTCTACCAGGATACATGGTGTCATATCCTACGGTACAAAACATCAGGTCCTCACATCTCTCCCTTGTTTTCTGTTCCCGATATAGGTGAAGGTAAAGCAACCCCAAACAGGCCTGGACAGCCCCTTCGGGCTCCAGGAAGTTGAGGATTTCAAAATTTCTAGACGCTCGCCACGTGAAGGTGGTAAGTTTGTCAGCCCTGTGCACTGTCCGCCTTTAACCCCAGGTGATATCCATGGTGTTCATTTCTACAATATTAAAGGCTGAATGGACCCCCAGGAAGTTAGTGTAGCCGGAAGCATTAAGCCCATGAAAAATCCCAATGACTTCATCGGGAATCGAATCAGGAACCTTCCGACTGTAGTGCAATGGATCTCGATGTAGAGGTCACTAATTTTGCACTGCTGACATGTAGGTGAGAGGTTATTAGCCTTTTATACTACATGCACGTATTTCGGCTTAAATATCAAAACATTTCGCCCCCTTGTTCCATCTGTTGCATTATTTATGCTTCTAACTATAAACAGCAGTTGTGTTCTTATACGAAATACTCATTTAATGGACATGCTGTTTCTTCTCGGATGTAATAACCTATATTTAAATTGCCATGTAAAACTAAGTATCACTGTGTACCAATTTTGACGAAAAGTAATACATCATTTCCATCCCAGATTTTATTCGTGGGTATAGTTATGTGAGAATCAGAATTTTACTTTTACTTCAATGGAATAATTTTATTTATAATTTGAGTAAATACTTACTAACTTAATTAAGTCACAATTGTTTTGAGAAATGTGCGAATTCTTTTGCTGAAATGGCTATATTATAATTGTGTAACACAAGCACGTTAGGGTGTTGTATCATATAGGAATCACTGTGTTGTGAAACACAAGGGAAGGCAAGGCTAGGGTCCAAGAAGAAAAATAATTGTTCAGTATTGGGGAAGGAAGACATGTAAGAAAACCCCGGGAGGAGAATTTTATTGTCGAATCAAATTTGAGTATGTTGACAGTACACCATGTGACTATGAAGCAGACCAGTATGAATTGTTCTTTTATCTATGTAACTGATAGATGCTTCGAAAACAACAGAATAAGAAATAAAGGATACAATAAATTCTTGTAGAAGAAAGTAAGTTTTGTTTGTATACAATACATGGCAAATTTTATTTAACACGATTAAATAATTCTAAAAACATCTGAGGAAGAAACAAACGAAATTGCAAAAAAATGTAAGTTTTTAGTGAGAAACGGTGCGGATAATTAATCTTTACAGAAATTAAGTTTGAGTCCATCAATATTATGTGGATTATTAACAACATGGCCGCAACGGATCACAATACAAATGAATATTCTAGTATATACGAGAAATGTACCGACTTTTAACCCATTAAACGCCGAGTTAAATCCCATCTGCCATTTGCTGGCATTATTAGGAGTTCACCATATTCTCCACATTAGCAAGATAAGGGTTAAAGATATTATGACTACCAAACAGACTGAACTGTGTGGATGTCGAAACTTCAGCTGAGTGACTATAATTACGAACAGACTCCAAGACGAAATGCAACGAGTGCCGCCTGTCTTGCTCCGAACGCGATATTTGCGCTGTTGTCAGACCGCCTCATCTTGTAGTAAATCGAGTAATAAGAATAATACGTGTTATAAAAGACGGAGGTCACACTGCCACTGAAATCGCGAGACAGTCAACTTTCGTATGAACAAATTCGCGCTATACAAAAAGCGTTCACGTATTCATCAGTCTCGTCGTTGCCAACTTGCATTAACAAAACATGCCTAATAGCAGACCTGACTGTATATAACATACAATAAGCATAAATAGTGCAACGTTACCACACAAGCGGAACAAAGGTGGTGAAAGTACGTCAGCCTAATTACGTTGCTAATGAACACGAACGTTATTTTAGAGAGAGTGTGTGTGTTTGTGTGTGTGTGTGTGTGTGTGTGTGTGAAAAACTAACATGTCATTACACGTTAAATAAAGGAGTCGATGAATAATATTACCATATAGAAATTACCTGTATATATATGAATATCAACAACTGATAAGAATAAGCTTGGAATGACAGTTCAACATATAACCGTAGACACCATAAAACTAGTGTAATTAAAATTTTTATATGCCGGATTAGAGTAGGAGTATGAAGCGTGAATTTCTTTAGAGACCGAAGAAGTTCATTGGGCATGCTCAATTTATACTTACAAACTCAGTGATATAAAGAGCATTTTAAAATTCAGAAAAGTATATTGAGATAAATTAAATAATGGCCGACTGGAATTCTCTCAATATTAAAGGAAGACTTATTCCTGAATATCCTTAAACATCAGAGATGCATTGCGTTTTGTGTGCGAAAATAATTCTTCTTTAAAAGGATTGTTCCATCACTCTTCCTTCATAAAGTTTTAAAGAGTCTTTCTTTACATACAATAAAATTCCCGAAGTTTTAGTTTCTTCGATTCTAGTGCAGTATTTTAAGTCATTCCTTGCACAGTAGACTTTAACAAGGCATTCTTTACTTGAAATGTTACAGGGTTTCTTTTAACAAGCGTAGGTGCAGTTTTATATAAGATCATTTCAGAAGCACCTAACTCCCTACATCGATTTTCACAAACCTCACAAATCCTCTTCAGCATTATGTGAAGAAGTTTGTTCCACCTTTTTTTAGCAAATTCAAAATTAATGTCTGAAGTACGGAAATAAATATATTTGTGCCTGCAATTAGCCGCTTAAACGCCGAATTAAATCCCATCTGCCATTTGCTGGCATTAATAGGAGCTCACCATATTCTCCACGTCAGCAGCATAAAGGTTAAAGCATGGCTCTTATTGCGCCGATTTTCACAAAGCCTATAACCACTGAAGAAATTTTATGGACAAATATTTGTCAAATTTTATCCAGATCGGATGAAGAACACAGAAAATAAGGGCAAACTTGCCGTTTTTACTCTACGCAGTCAAGTACGCCTTCTACTGCACCGTACTGTCACTGCTTGTTGTAATCCTTCGTGGTGATTGTAATGTAGTTGGGTGTTAGGTTGTTTGATCTGATTAATTAGTTAAACCAAACTGCGGCCTGCAGAAGCAAAAACGCCACCCTAATTGGATTATGACGCAACACACACTCAACACATGAACAACTAAATAGGTACAGGTATTTAGTCAATAACACAACAAATATTTATAATGATGTTTTTTAGAGAATGATAACAACTACATGTTTCGGCCTATTCCGGCCATTATCAGGTTTTCATCCGAAAGAGTATTAGTGTTTATAAGATTTATGCGGTTATGTAACTTTG
>Ga0123355_10000662_pt1 | contig 46686 bp, 29 predicted proteins | sample TergutEmb28metaG_3_FD_89872 | JGI IMG/M metagenome (GOLD analysis project Ga0123355, IMG submission 89872) | Embiratermes neotenicus P1 segment gut microbial communities from Petit-Saut dam, French Guiana - Emb289 P1 | ecosystem: Host-associated > Arthropoda: Insects > Digestive system > Gut ...
ACACCACCACAGCCAAACCACAACGTAACACCAACACACATCGAACCAGAGCAATACAACCCATGAAATAACTCAACAAATAAGTTGCAAGCTCCTGAGGATGGCTGTATTAACATCCGAAACATGTTGAGCATTAAATAATGAAATAATAAAGCATGTGACATCAAGTTGGTCTCTCTTTATTCAACTATCAAGATGATGCACAGTCCAATAAACATAAGATCAACTAAGTAGTCAGACATACGATTTTCTTATGATTATTGTGGGTTTTAAATTAGAAATGCGTTGCTTCAGAAGAATGGAGAAAACAGTCTGATCACTTTAAAAATGAAGTGGCATTACATGGAGTTAAGAAGGAAAGGAACATCCTACATACAATAAAATAAAGGAAGTCTACCTGGATTGGTCACATCCTGTGTAGAAACTGCATTTTAAAACATATAATTAAAAGAAAGATAGAAAAAGAGAAGGGGAGAAGAGGAGGAAGAAGATGTAAGCAGCTACTGGGTGACCTTAAGGAAAAGAGAAGATAGAGAAAGCAGCATATCACACTGGCTGGAGAACTTGCTTTCAGACAAGCTATGGAACTTTTTGAGGACAGGCTACACTATGAATGAGCTGAGAAACAGCTTTAAAATATTCATGGTTGAAGATATAATTTCAAACATACTCAGCAGAATGTTTACATGTATGTTTGAACACAGTTCCTCAGTACAGATAAGACTATAGCACATCTGACTAGGCATCTGGTCCAGGAATGATACTTTGTTATTATTTGATCCTAACATATATTCTGTGTCGCTGATCAACTTTAGAAGCAGCAAGAGCCCTTTATATGACTCTTACATAATATTAGGACATAACATACATTGTTTTTAAACATAAATTTTATAATTTTAACATAGATTAATGTTCACATCATTGTCACATGATCACATTTGTAACCTTCTGGTGGTTCCACCTGTACTTCTGTTTAATAATACTCCTTCTTAATAACAGAGCTGGGATGAAACATGATGGATATAAAATATAATCTCAGTGTACACATTTGGTTTGTTTACATAATGGCTAAACTATACACCCCAGAAACACAACACAACAACATTTCTAAATACCTGTACCTTCATCATCAGGGCCCGAGATGATGGATACAATCTTTAAAATATCACACTTCTATTCTGTACTGATTCAAGTGATTAGCCATTAAGATTTTATTATAATAAAAACTTCCGATTTTTTGTAAAGTAATCAATAATTTCAAATCAATTTTAATTTTAAATTGAATTACTTCCAATGGGTGCATGCAATGAAGTTAATTAGTGTAAACCCAATATATGTAAAATTTCTTTGAAGAGTGTGATCCTGTGCATTGTGATACTGACAGTCCTCCAAAATGTCAGAAACCATTCACAGTATGGGGGGATGGATGCACATTTGAACAAAATTTAGAAAATATTTCTCAAGCCTATGAAAGACATTTTATTCGCTACAAATGGTATGATGCTGAAAGGGCAAGGTATCTTAGATACTTGAAATGTGTTTAAATCACAGAATTGGGTCACATTTTTATGTAACTGGTATTCATCTCTGATGATGCATCATGTAAAAACCTACCCCATGACTGGGGTACATTTTAACAGCCATGGGGCCCATCTAAATACAAGTAAAATTATTGAAAATAAATGAATTTAATGTCCATACAAGTACATTAATACTCTGACTACAAAATTCTTTCCTTATGAAATTAACATATAGTATTTCAGAGTTGTAGAGCGCATAGTCCTGAAGGAATTGGTCATGGAAGTTTTGCCACAGTGTCTTCCCTTTCTATTTCACTCATGTTACCTTTATCATTAAAAACAAACTGTGATGCCTCAACATGTCTCCACGTAAACTTCACCTCTTATGTGAAAGCTTCCATTTCTTCAACTTTCCCAATAGAGAGCACCTCAGTTTTCTTAGCATAAAATTGAATCAACACAAAATCATCTGCTGTTATTTCTTGAGTTTTACTTATCTTGGGTGTCTCACATAAATCCTCAGTAATCTCACTGAAATTTTTCAAACACATTCACTTGAAGAAGAAATTGACTTTTTGTAGCATTCTTCTGCTCTTTTTTATTTCTGTGAATTTTAGCCCCTTTGCAATGTTTCTTCTTTATAGCTGCCCCTACAAATGCTTCTTGTTCTTTATCAGAGAATCAGTTAAAATGCAAGACTTCGCCTTCTTCCTCTGTCTTCTGTCACATCTCAGTCCTGATTTTGGGAACAGATGCACATATTCTGTTGAAGGGCTATCTTTGTTATGCCTAAAAATTCCTTATGCTACACAGGTGCTAGCAAAAGGAACAGAGATCTCTTAGTTAGGAAGCCCTTTTTTCATAAGTGTAAGAGATGTGGGTTCAAAATCTTCTTCACTGAAGACAAGTTGTGTGAATGGCCATATACCAGACTTAGCAAAGCTGCCGTTATATTCTTTGCAGAAAAAGAAGCCTGATATGCAGCATTTGTCAATGATGCAAGGTCATGGATTGTTATTACTTTACCAGGATTAGCAGTCATCCAATCATGTTGTGCCACATACAGTTTTCTTTTACATGATCCCATTACTCCTACATTCAGTGGCTGTAATCAATGAGAGCAGTGGGGAAGAAAAGTTACTAAGGTGATACCATTTTCTCTGGCATAAAGAATGGAATCAAGAGTGAAATGACTTTTAAGACTGTCCACTGTTAGAATGACATGATCTTCTTTAGAGCTTCTGTTATGTTTCTTCACACGTTCAAAAACTTTCAAGAAAAGAGGCCCAGTCATTCTGCTGTTTTGAGTATTACTAACCCCAAGCTTCCAGGTGGTGCACCAAACATCAGTAAGTCATGGTGTCTTGCTCTTCGAAAGAAGAAAACTGGTGGTACAGTTTTACCAATCGAACTGATGATCATACACATGGTAATCACAGTTCCTCATTCATCTAAGACAGCTTGTCCAACCTGTTTTGTCCCAAGCTGAGCAACAATGTTAGGTGACTGTACAATGGACACTCCTGCTTCATCAATGTTATATGCTCCATCAGCAGTAAATTCCCAAGATTTAAGTGCACGTTCATAATTGTTAAAAAATCCCATTCCTTTTGTTTTATTGAACGCAGTGGCCATGAAGAGACTTGTATTTTCAGGCTTGCAAAGCTTACGGTTCTTGCGTCTTTTCATAAACCCCTGTAATCAGTCAATGCCTGCAATCTTGTTATCATTCCATATACTGGGAAATTTACACTCTGGTATTTTGCCATAATCGGATGCCAGCAGACAGAACATTAACTCCTGGTTTTAATTGAAAACTTGCTAACTTGGGTAACGTGAAGTAAACACATCGGGCCAATTGCACTCATCACCATTTCTGATGTTTTAAATTCCGTCATAAAGTGCTGTATGGGTCATTCCATATCTGGAAGCTGCAACTCTTACGGACGCCTCCTTTCTTGTACAGCTCTATCGGCTTTTGGTATAACCACTTCTGGCACGTCAGAATCATTTCTCTTCTTTAAATACGTGCGAACAATTTCTCTGTCCTAAAGTAGTTATAAGCTTCGTGAGTTTCTTAAAAAAAAAAATAATAATAAAATAAAATCATGGGCATATTATGGGGCACATTTTAAAACTGTTCCTATGTGCCCTCCCCCTCCCCTTGCAAAATTCAAATTTACCCACGTGCAAACACGAAACATAACCTTTTGCTATAACAAGGAATAATTACAAAAGATATACACGCATTACAAGATAAAAGACTCAATGGGATATAATATCACATAATCAAACTTACTTGTACAAATACAATGCATACACAGAGCGATTAGAAGTTAAAATTCGGGACATAACTGTGTTAACTACCAGGCGTTTGTCAATTAGCTTAACCACGCACTAAAATGGAGGGAAAGTGGATATCAGCTGCTGTGCAGGGGCACCACCTTCAAAATATAAAAATAGCGATATATATACTTTCAGTTGAAGGGAGGATATTTAATTTGTTTAAAAGCGTTTGTTCAATGGTACCCACATATTCCCTACACATCCATCTACGTCTTCACCACTGTAAAAAACTAAGACTTTTTTTTTGCCTTACACACAAATTGTGTTTCATTCACTGAGACTAGGCACAAATATTTTTCAAAGAATTATATTATTTATAATCCACATCACCTAGTAGTAATGCATAAATAGTCCATACAGTGCAGTGTTCATTATTAAAATTAAATTAATGAATGTGTAACTAAGAAGACTATAAAATGTGGTTTACAGAAAAAGAATGTAATGTCTGCTTTGATGAGTCTAATTGCATTTGAGTTAGTAAATAATTCTGTGGTGTTGGATAAGTATTAAGTAAATAATTTTGTTGCACAGCATTTACAAAATTATTAACACGTATCAAATTAATTAACGCCATCTGATATAACACTTCTTAAAAATGAGTTTATCCTAATTAAATTCTGTGACATCCTACGTAAATCGTCATCATTTACATGCCATTTTCATAGGAGACTTTTAGGGTGTGATAACTTTTAATTTTATTGAATGTCAAGAAACCGTGTATCGGACGGTTGTCATTATTTTGGTGTACCATTAATCCACAAAATAATTATGTAAAAGTTTCAAATTGCATATTACAAATCATGGACATGTCATTTTGGTTTCTTTATCAGCCAATACCTTGTCCACATAACATTTTTAATTCCTAATCACACCTGTCAGTACAATTGTAATATATTTGTGCAGGCCGTATGAAACCCTGGGACAATGATAATAATGGTCACTGTGTAATAAGAAGGGACTACACACCGCCTGGCCACTATTTGTTTTCTTTTTGAAGAAAAGGAATTGTACTTCTTAGAATGTTGTCACTTTTGTTCTGTCATTACATTTCCACACTTACACTCAGCACATGTCATGAGTTCCTTTTGCATAAAGATATAATTGTAACTAAGCTGAAGAGGAGAAAAGATTATTGAAAGTTTACACATTTCTCTCATATCAACAATGGAGCAATTTATGAAGGTTTATACAAAGGTCATTTTCAAAATGTAACAAAGATTTCATTGTTATTGCATATATAATTAGGCAATGTATTTATACATGCAACATTCTATTACATACTTTGAACACAAACATTGTCCAGTATTATTTTAAGTACTGATTAACATGTTCACAATGGACACACTTGTAATTCGTTCATGCTGTAATTCTACATACAGTTAATTCAACCTACCATTGGGCCACTCAGCAACCTACAAGTTGGTCAGTGCAAGCTTTAAAACATTTGTCTCTCTGCTTTTAGAAGCATGATGTAAAATCTGTTACATCATGCATTTAACTTAGTACAAGATTTGTACACAACTGCTTGAAGGTAAACGTTTTAATTTAAGCCATTGTAGGTGAGTGAAATATAACAACAAGCCAATTGGGCAAATCTTAAAAAGTATGCTCACACATGTAGAAAAAAACATGAAATGCAGCCCAACATGAACATGTTAATATTTTAACTGAAAACCATTACATGTAATTATTGTATATAAAAATTTAAGCTTGTCTTTTTGAAAATGAGACCTCAGTTACAAGACACACATTACTTCTGTTTTATGCAACATTTCTTGATATAACTGAAAGCTGGTTATGTGCTTGGAGCTAGAACACTCCTACGATATACACACGCAACTGAGAATATGACAGTTGTCATGTACTACTTATGTTATCACTCAAATTGCACACAAGAAAAGTTGCACTTTATAAGTCAGAAGACTCATAAATTTATGAAATTACATGGCTGGCATTTTTCCTGCTCCACAGTAGCACATGATGTTAAGACAATACTGATACAATCACACAATTTACTTTGTTGTATTATCAATTTTTAACATGTATGTTACAAGAATAATAAGCTGAAGCCCTATGGATTTAAATTGAATTTTACAATGCAGTTCGAAGTACAGTATACACAAGGCCCCAATTTGCTGTTCAGCTCTCATACTTCTGTATCTGCTAGTGAAATGACTGCATAATAGGCAGGTTCTGCAGTCTTATTTTGCCATATGCTTAAGTGTTGTTTACTTATTTCATTCTATTTATATACATGTTAAGAAGTGGCAAAACTTTGCAAATCATCTGATTTTCCATACCTTTTAGCTCTATATCTTTGACATTAGCTCTCCATAATAAATGTTTACAAATTTGTGTGAAAAGCCTGAAAATACTACGACCTCAATAGTTTGGTAAGGAAAGAGGAAAATACCATTACGAGCACTTGCCTAATATAAAGTGAATGAGGGAACTGTGGAAATGAAAGTGGCTCTCACTAATTGCTATTTCGATCTGGCAAAATTATTAATTTCATTGATGATAAGAAGAGGAAATAAAAGTACATTACTGTTTTCCTGAAAGATATAAATCTCATTTTGCAGTCAAGAATGACAGGTTTAGAATTACATGCTGCAATCATGGATAGGTGGAGGTTCAGTGTCAGAGATAACAATTAAGTTGTATTAATACTGTTGTTTATGAAGGTGCTTTTGTCTGTTCACTGGATGTGCAAGAACCGAATGCTTCCCATTCCAGAATAAGCTGAGAGTGGCTACTTTAAAAAAAAAAACAGTAGAATTACTTGTACCAGAAATGTTCAGAATTTTTATCAAAAGATGAGACAAATATGGAAAACTGTCATACTGACAAGATATCGACTTAAGAGAGGGTGTGCATTGAATGTCGATATTGGAGCAGTATGGATGAAACTAACAAATTCAATTACAGAAAAGGCAACGATATTTTTGTGGCACTAAATATATTGCAGACATGACAGGGACCATTACATGCAACCAAATATTACAATGATCCTTTTGTAACTTGGAATTACTATGTATAATAGAAAATTTTCTCTATCAAATAAATGAATTTTACAATACTTTTACAACATTCAGCGTTCAAATGTAAGTTGAACTAGTTGCAATAGAATACAAACTATGATATGCTGATACATGTGATATGACCAAATGCATTTGTTACTGTTCTATTGTGTGCCTGTTGCCAGAGGAGCAAGTCAGTCATGCATCGCTGCTGTAGTGGTACAAATATGATTACATTACTGACTCTTATGAGTAAGTAGGGTAACAGTTTTCCGTGTTTTCATAGTTCAGTGTACTAAGGTTTAAAGTATTTTAATTTTATTTGAATTCATGAAAACGGCCAAAATCTTGATACTCGGACACACGAAAGTATTATCTGGCACACAAATTGGCATGGAAATAGAGATTCAATGATTATAGTCTCTTCACATAAAATATTTAATATTAGGATCTATAGTAAAGTCGATAGGTTTTATAAGACAATCACTATATGCACTTAGTAAGACATTTTAACTAGAAGTTACAAATTTAAATACAATGTATTGCAATTCTCAGTACTGATTTAGTTTCTGCTCTGAAAGGACACCACTCCTAGACTCTGTAACTTGTATGTCTGTAGCCCATAAAAACTCTTAAAAATGTAACTACCATCACTAATTTAGTATTTATGTATATACTTAATCACGTATTACACGTATTTCATACTTTAGCATAATATTGCAAAGAATGTTCATATTATTTAGTGTAATTACAAACTGTAGCTAATGGAGTTTAAAAAGATGTGTATTTTTGTTTAAAGTGTACACCTCTGTTTTACTTTGGAAGCTAACGTAGAGAATATATGCCACGTTGGTAATGTATGGTGAAATGAGGAGGGTGTGGCAAAGAAGGAAGTGTACAAGTGTACAGTTCCTGTTCTGAATTTCAGTTGGAAGGGCTGAGGTAAACCCCAAATAAATTACGTGAAAATTAAAGTACAAAATTGCTATTAAGAATTTTTGTAAATTTGTTTCAGTTCAGGAAACTATTTTGTGTTATATTATAATGTAAGATTAAGAGATCTTCATTCTTCTGGGATGTAATGCAGTGTAGACTGGTGGTTAGTTACCAGTGTTTCAGAAATTTCGGTAACTAACTATCGATATATGCTGTGTAGCATACCAGAAGAGCTAAGATCTCATTTACACTGCAGCAGAAGTCTGAAATCATGCTGTAACTGGACATTCCCTGTACTCAATATATAGTTAATTAACATGTTATAACACAAACATCTTCTAAATACAAATTATATATTCGATTTGTATCTCCAAATGGAACAGAACCTTTACTGAACAGGTCGTAGAGAAAATAATTTCTATTTATTGTAAGAACTCGAAAAAAACACCTGTAAATTAAAATTATTTGTAATGATAAGATGCTTACGGTTAAAGCTGGGGTTATATTTAGTCACAACTGCTGTGTAAATATTAAATGTTTAATACATTATGGGCTTCAGACAAAGTTATCATTTTTAGTTTTGTTTTCATTTACATTACATTTTAAATCAAAAGTTAAAATGTTCTCTAGTCACAGATTTTAATTGGACCTACCCTTTAACAAGTAAATAAAAAATCACTGTTAATTTTCAGGGCGGTGGTATGGGTGTTACATAATCTGAATTTATATAAACATCTACAGAGTGTGTGTTCACTATCCAAATTATTACTTCTGTATGGTAATAATGACATTAAAAATACTTCACTTCAGTTTTATGCTGATTGTCTTGTATTGGCCAGAATTTCATACCAAATTCCCTTTTTCCTACAAATTTCGGTAATAAATACATATCTAATTTTATACTATAGAAGTCCAAAATGTGGACAAAAACGTAATTAGATAATTGTGGTTTCTCACAGCCTGTAATTAATTTATTCACATCTGTGCACATGTCAGTGGCTAACATTTAGTCTCAGATATAGGAAGTGGGAATGTGGTCCCCAACCCGTATTTACTTTCACAATACAATAGAAATCTAATAATAATAAATGGATGATGGAAGAGCTTCAGAGAATTGACACAATGTGTAACTTCTTCATAAAAGGTGAGAATATTAGTGGGTTACAGGAAAACTATTTCATGCCGATTTTTCAAATAACTGATTGACATAATGCCAGGACATGTAATATGATGCTAAGTCAGACACTTATAATGGCAGTGCCAACAATTACTACTGAAATTTTGAATATTCTCCAGTAATATCACTTAGTAAGATTTAAACTGAACTCTATAATTTCTATTTTGTGTTACATTCAACACAGAAAAACTCCTTTGCCTTTCATGTAAATAAATAATATTTTCATTATAAACTCTCATGACTTCCACATAATAACTTAGCTCTATACATTTAAAGTCAATTTATTGATGAGATAAATATCCAAAGATGCCTGCTGCTGAAACCTCTATGGTTCCCAGCTGTTTGGATGTTAGAATATGAAATATATGCATTATTTTTTATTGGTACCATGGTACCAATGAGGATATGAAATGCCACATCCAAAGAAAGTCACATTATGACATATGAGGTGTAGAATCTGCTTTCACATCCCCATGTGAACAAACATGTTCAATTCTCATTGTTCCAAAATTATACATAAGTTTTAAAACATGTAAGTACATGCTTGAGTAGTTTGAAGCCTGGATTATATGAAGAATCACTGACCAGTGACATTGGTGCATGCAGTCCGAATACAAACTGACAAAATTTATATTCAGAGAGCTTGTATAACTGATTAAATATGTTTGGTACATAGGAGGATGTAAATGGATGTTAATGTCTTGTTTTAATCCTACTATCCTTCACAATAAATGAATGTACTTGCAGACAGATCTGAAGAAAGGAATTAATTTTTAAGTAACTTTCAACTATTGTAATTTGTTATATTAAGCACCTTACACAGGAATTTGTGTAACATAACACTCTCTATGCAGTTGTTTGAACAAGACCAAGGCATATTTTTGCCACTCACATTATAACATGCCAACATTAAGCAAGCAGTTGCTGTCAGGATGAATTAAAGATGTAATTTCAGATTTAATTTTCCAAGTTACACATTGGGATTGTAAGAAATATACTGGCACTTGTATGTTTCTACTGACCACCTATAACACCGCCCCTGATAGACTGAAAATAAATTCACTTGGCTATTATTTCTGTATATTTTCTACACATGTTTCCATAGCTTTACAGTTTTTAACCCTGTAAAGCTTAAAGTTGAAATAGATAATGTTTCAGTTTCAGTTTCTAGCTCGAGGAGATACCGCGTCTCTATCAAAAAAACAAGTTGGTTAATGCTATGTGGGCATATGGTAGCTCCATTTTTCTGCAAATCATACAGAACTCATAAGTACATGTTTTACTAAAATTGAAGCAGGTGGTACATATAGTAACCTCAATCTTTTAAAGATTAGTAATTTTATTTAGTAATAAAATGTACTAAGCTTGAGAAGGAAGCGTGTTTCGGAATATTTAATTAAAAGATGTACTGTCTATTGAGCATGGATCAGCATCAATCAGAAATAAATTTTCATTTAATTTTTGGAGCAGGAATTTGTTAATATTCTAGTTAACTGGGAAAAAGGGCATATATGTCTCTCACAGACTTGTTACTGTGTGATAGTGCAGCATCAGCTTTGTTGATTTAAGCAGCAGTTCACAGTCATCCCTTTGCTCAGTGCAGTTTCCATACCCCATAACACAGAGCAGTGAAACAAGTTTAGAGGTCACATGGGGCAAAAAACTGGTTTGTCACTTTCAACAGTGACACCATATTCGACAACGGTACAGAATTCACTTACAGATTTACTCAAAAGTGTACCAACTCACTTTACGTGCTACTGCATCTTCCACTTTAATATTCATGATTTACAAAACAGAGTCACTGTTTGATAGTCAATGCTAACATTCCATTGTTTATGATCAGACAAGAACATAGGGATATGAACTAAAACTTTTAAATACCATTTTTACCAGATCAACCAATCAGATATCAGAAAATATTTAAACCAGGATATTCTCTGATATAATGGATGGCCTGGTGACAAGACAACTTTGCCACGAAAATGTAACATGACGAAACCCTGTCGCACTGTGTGTGGGATGGGCACAGTGAAGATTTGACAGGTTTGAACTTTGGTTTTTAGAGAAGATATAATTCCTTTAACAACTCGTAACACATGCGAAACTTTCACTTAATGCGGAAGCTTCTTGATTTAGTGTTTATTCCGATTTATTGTAAGTTAAATTTTTTAATCACTTGGTTTCACATGTAACTTGATGGTATGTGTAATTACCTTTCATTTTCACTCTCGTTACAAAAGAATGCGAATAACTTTATAACGCAGGTCACTACAATGTAACTACAGACTCTGATGTTTAGATACAATATAAACATCGCCTATGAATTTTCCTACTAACTTGTTTTGGTATTTATATTAAATACCAATTCCTAGTTCATTGTTTCAATAAAAAACGTACTTATTAAAAAGGTCATCAAAACGATGACTAGATTGAATAGCCTCACAAAAAAGATTCAGTTAACATTGTCCTTACATGTTATTAGCAATATAAATGCGCGGAAGAATCATTTGAATAACCCGTTCATAAAATGTAAAACAACAATCAACCATTTATTCACAACCAAAATTCTCAAAGCTCAACAATACCTAGTTATTGTATTGTGTGTTCTTGAGAAATCCCAACAATACAACTTCAATTTATTGTATTGCGATTCGTGGATACCACACACTTTTGTTTGAAGTGGTGAAGCTATAATTATTTATAACTATGAACAAGTCATTGGATTGTTTGCTTCTTTTGTAGCCAGCAATACAACCAATCGTTGTACTGCGATTCGTAACCTATATCACTTCTGTTCACAATACAACCAGTCATTGTATTGCGCAAGCTCAGATGCTGCCTAATTTGAGAGTCATTTGGGTTATAAATAACACTCTCCTCTAGTTTCAACTTTTTTTACTATGTATTCCTAAAATCCTTTATTATCTTCCTACTGGTAAACGTCATGTCTGCGTCACCTCTTTCGTGGGTCCGTCTGTCTAGTCTGCAGCATCACGTGCTTCTACGTGATTTGGTGTGATGCTGCTGTCAGGGGTTCACTATTATCAATACTACAGAATAAGTAAACGTAACAAACGCCGATTATGTGACGATTATGTGTGGCGCCGAGAAGAGCACTGCAATAGTTGCAATTACCGTGAACAGTGTAAAGATGATGAGGCACAGTCTGTCAACCACCATTGCCGCAAACTTCCAGTCATTCGTCACTTCCGCCGCCTCGTCCTCTTTCCTCAACTTGTCTGTAATCACGCGGAGTTCCTTGAGGATGAGTGTGAGCTCTCGGTGAGGGCCGAGGCACGAAGTACTTCCACCACTCCCGTGGAGCAGTGTTCCCCCACCACCTCCTCCTCCATCATCATGGTGTGTATGAGCACCTCTGAGAAATCCTGCTGTAGAAACCGCGCCTGACGTCTGGAGTGTGCCTGTGTGGTGTCTGAAATCATCGTCGATGTCCAACACATTAGCGAGGAGACTCTTAGAGGATCGCTCCTTTAATTCAAGCTCGCGCATCTGCGATGTCTTCCGCGACGAGTCTGGATCGCTTCCGGGGCGACTCATCCTCAGTATGCAAGGCAGCCAGTGTAAGAAGACAGTTTTTATCTGAAACCAGATTTGAGAAGTCTCAATGTCTAAATGCGTAACGCATTAGCATGTTTATCCAGCTCGCCCCTGAATGTTAAGTCACCTTCCTTACATCCTCCCTCATCTAAAAATAAATCGTTAGGCATTGTCGGGATTGGTGTCACTGGAATTTTTCATTGACATAAAATCCTTCCGATCGCACTATGGCCCTGGGGTCTACTCAGCCTCTAACAGAAATGAGTACCAGGAGCATTTCCTGGGGCTAAAGGCGGCCGGTGCGTAAGGCTGACAACCTTACCACCATCCTGTGCCGTTGTCATGAAATCTGGGAACCTTAATTTCCTGGAACCCTCTGGGCCACTCCAGGCCTGTAACGGGACTGCTTTACCTTTACCATTGTCGGGAAAGGCTACCACTTTGGGTGTTATTCACCTGGCAATTGTTTCTATTATTCTAAGTCTTCCTGTTATTCGTGAATGCTTCTAGTTCATTCCAAACGAAATACCTAATTTATTTTGTTCTTCGTGTGGAATGATACGTTTTGATATTCACCTGTTTCTCCGGCCTCCCTGGCACTGCCGTAGGACTGCTTCTTGTCCTTATCTCGTAACAGCCCAGATATCGTATTAATTTTACTTCTCTCGCAAACGGAAATATTTAGTAATTACGACACTTGTCCTGTTTCCTGTATTTGTTTCCCAGATGGTGATGTTTCGGTCTTTAAATGTTTCCTCGGCCTCAGGCCATACCTCAGCAGATAACACATCCTGTAGGTTTTCATATAAAGTATGCCTTGAAGTTATCGCAGAGACAGAATTCAATAATATTTTCTCGGACAAACAGTCGCGTCAAGGTGTCGTATTCGTATAAAGTGTCTGTTATTTCGTCCTGTTTTAACCGAAATCGGAATTTATCGACAAATATTTATAAAGAGTCCAAACATGAAAATGTACGAAAAACCTGTCGGACGGAAGTGGCGTTGTTGCATTCGGACAGGCGGACGGACGGACAGACAGGAATGACGGGGTAAGTACTCGCTATTCGCCCAGCAAAGACGCCTAAAATGTACAACTAGTCCAAAGTTTAATGAAGTACAATGTCATGAAACGAAATATGATTCAAGGATTTTCAATCTGGCTGTTAGAGTGTCTGGTCAGCTTCACGCCCCGGTCCCTTTTTGCCCCCTATTGTACTGGGTACAGTCAGTGTTCGTCTTAAGTTTCGGTACACTCTGAAGCAACAATTCTAGAGACTACGCTTATTTTTACGTGCGTTCGTGTCCTTGCGGGGCGTCTATTAAAATTACTGTGCTTCGTCCAGTAACAATCCGAGAATTACTGAAAGGATTTTGATGCAAATGAACGTTAGAGAGCTTTTCGATATATTATACAGCCATTTGTTTAACATTCGACAAACATAACGACCACATTAAATGAAGATCTAAAAGTGTTTCTGCGCGATTCTCGAACGTATCTGAGTAAAAAATTGTTCGAACAAAATCTGTACGCAGATAAAAGTAAAACATATTTTAGTACTTCCGCCGCTTTAACGGGTTTCGAGATAACGAAAGAAAGTGAAGTAAAGTAAACTTGCTCATGTGTACAAATACCATAAGAAAGTAAGGTGGCGTGGAGGTATAGGTCCACGTATTTTTTACTGTCAGCATCATAGAGAGGTGAACGATCAGTACAAGCTCCTACCGCTCTACTCCCAGAAGAGAATATTGGCACCCACTGAACAGTAGGCTGCGTCGACCCCAGCGTCGGTCTGCACGCTTTGGATTAGATTCAAACCTCTTGCACCTACCAGGGAATCGAAAAAGTATTTCTTGGTTGTCCAGCAGGTAACCTGGTCTCTATACCGACTACGATATGTCGGTTCCGGTCAATACGTTCACGTTCCTGAACATGCACACACGTATGAGCATATGTGGTCATTAATCATGGTTTTAAACATACTCGTATCCAATCACGAGCAAATCTTGATTGCGTCTCGGCAGAGTTGAAATAGGTCCTAATGTTTTCGTTTAATGCAGTAGTACGTACTCTGTAGTGAATGATGCATGCAAGACCTAAGGCTCGTGTATGTATGCTTATACATATTTTAGTTAGTTTAGTACCGATTGTTTATCCAATCAGAACATTCTATACGTTTGACTTTTCCACAGTCTGAATAACTTGTTTACTAAAAAAAATGAAGTGTGTGAATTTAACGTATGTTTCCTGTAAGGGAAACATACAGTGCAGTCTTAATTGACGTTATTTCGGTTAAGACTTCCTTGTGCAAGTAAAAAAACACCTTTGAATACTGCATAATACAAGTGTTGTGCTCCACATCATAAGTTTAACGCTATTTTTAAGGGAACTATACAATACACTAGCCCTTCCAGTTTTGTTATATGGCAGCGAAACTTGGACTGTTAAAGCAAGGGACGCTAGAAGAATAACAGCAGCAGAGATGAAATACACGAGAAGAACAGCAGGATACACTTGGAAAGATTATAAAACAAATGCACAAATTGCAAAGGAGTTAAAAAAAACACCAATTTTGGACAAATTACTGGAATACAAGAGAAGTTGGATGTAATATGTAAATAGAATGCCTCGAAATAGATTGCCCAGGGTAATGAAACACTACTACCCAACTGGCAGAAGAAATCATGGTAGAACTTTGAAGAGACTTCCGGATACGTGAGACCGGAACGGGTCAACAAGCCAACTCCATGGCAGATATATGATGCTGACGACGACGATGATGATGATGATGATGATATAAGGGAACATCGAAAGACAGCGTTTAAGAAATGGAAATTTAGGAGCAGAAACGTACTAGATACGCTATGTTGGTCCAGAATTTATGAATTTATTTCATTACTTCAAAAGCCGCAAGACTTAACACGAAAAACGTGTTGGAAAATTTTAATTCATTTGTACAACTTTTCCGACCTAAAATTTTCGCAATTACAAAGATTTCGCAGAACTGGAACAAAAATGCAAAAGTTTATGTACAGTGTCAGTTATTTTATTCGATTTTAACCAAAAACGGAAAATGTCGACATGTTTTGCAGAAACTTTCCATCACAAAATGTCAAGAAATCCAGTTCCGCAGTTCTCGGGCTGTCACATTGGTAACGAAACTACCCTAAATGTTTTTTGTAACTTCATATTACAAACGCACAAAGAATTTTTCTCAAGCTTAATCTATTAATACAGGGAGAAGTTCACCGAAAGCAAGGTATTAAAATCATCTTGTGGCTGACATAAATTTGTCATCGACCTGATTCGAATCTCGACCAGGACAAAGGCTGTTCTAACTGAGGTTTATGTTCGAAATACAATCGGTCAGAAAATAAGCTTACATTGAATGTATTTTGGTTTACATATTCTCAACTGTAACAAGAACAGCCCAGAGTTAAATGTACTGCTATCCCACTACTTTTCCACGTAGTCTCTGCCAAAGTCAGACATTTACCTCATCGTGAGACAAGCTTCTTTATTCCTCATGGACAGAAGCCCATGTCCTGTGCTACTAATCACTACGTCCCAACTGTTTCCCCGGTGTCATAATACTTAAATATGTAGCCTCCAAGATTCTGTTTCATTGTTGGAAGTAATTACAATCGCTCGGCGACGAATTCCCCCCTCTGCTAATATTTTCACAGTGTATGATATTTATTTCTGAATTTGTAAGCATTGTAACTTATTTTTTAACCGACCCTCGTACTACTGCCAACGCAATTCGAGATAGTACTTTAAATGAGATCGCGACACCAGTCTGCCTGTCCGACATAAAGGCAGGTACAAAGAGCTGCAAAGTAACCAAAGATAATATATATATATATATATATATATATATAATTCTAAGTTGAAATTCAATGCAGACGAAATGATACGAACTTTTGTCCGTTTCTTGCTAGTTCATGAACAAACCTTGTAAAAACGATTATATTAGTATCCTGTGTGTGTGTGTGTGTGTGTGTGTGTGTATCCGAAATTTTCGTCTACACTTACGTGAAGTTTCTTGAACATCTGGAATGTAAACCGCTACATAGTTGTCGGAACGAAAATGTTTCGAACAAAGTTACAGAGAAAAAGGAATCACACATTTTATAACCACCTGCTATCTTCTACTTTCAGATACAAGTAATAAAACAAAGGGGAATTATGCCATGGGTACACTGTATATAATTTGGTAAAAAACAATCGTGGCACTGGAGATCCTGTCACTAGCTACACTACTGACAGCGTAGGGGATAGTTATTTTGAAACTACTTACGTGCAATAATTAGTTTTGGGGTGCAGGGTGACATCCACGAAGAGCACGGAAAAAGGAGAATAAAAAGTAGAGCATCGATAGAAGGATAACGAAATGAAAAAAAAGAAAGAGAATGGGAGGAGTGGGAATCTGAATTGATTATTTAAATGTGTGAATTGATAAAGACAAGGAAAATTAAACAAATTTGTAAATAAAAAAGACTGAAGAAAAGAAATTCACCAACAGCAGGTATAGCTCGACAGAAAGGACGAAACGTAGGTAGACAAATAAATTTAAAGAGAAGAAAAAATAGAATTTAATAGAGAAAATGGGTAATGGATGGGTCTATGAATAAGTGGATGAAATCGCAGAAGAGATAAGAAACAAATAAGAAACAAGAAATAGGAAAGAAATTGAATGAAGGATCGGAGAGAAGTTAGGTGAGCGACTGGATAAGGCAACAGAGGAAAAATGAAATAAATACATAAAGAAGAACAAGAAGGAATTAAAGAAACTCAAAGAAAGGGCAAATAAAGCAAAGTTTGTTCCTCTGTGCTTGGACGTTGGTTTTTATATCGACATTCTCGTTCTAATTCAGTCTCTTTCGATCTCAGATATAGGTCAGCGCCGCAATTACGTGGAGTAGCTGTAGGTATGAACATTTTGGATTTTGAAAGTGGGTCGCGCGCGGTGCTGACTGGTGCATGCGTCTGCTGCAGCAAGAGAGAGACAGAGAGAATCAATACGTCTGAGATTCCAGGCGATTCCATATGGAATGGGCGTGGCTGCCTTACAGACATATCGAACAACAGGACCACGCCGATTCAGTCCTAAACGAACAACACCGAATATTATTCAGACGTTCATATTTGTTGCTCCTTCTACAGAACATTAAGATTCATTATTGTGTTCTCAAAATCCCAGAACTCTACCACATCAATTCGATTCAAGTTGATTAACGGCTTTATCAGCGATCTATTTCAAAATTATCCTACCATTAACACACAAGGCCCGTCGCAGTGGCCGCGGATATTTCCAGTACCACTCATATTAAGGCCTGGGTTCGAATCCCATTTGGGTTATGGAGATATTTCAGCGTCTTTGCAATGTCCGTGCAGGTACAAGGCTTGCAATGGCCTGCCCCTTCGTCCAAGAAGTCGTATAAAATTTCTGCAACCGACATTCCTAAACCACGAAATTGGGTGGCTCTGGGCCGCACTGACCTGTAGCGAGATACAGACGGATAAACGCGTTTGTTTCGTTTTCTAAGTGGCTTCTTCCTCTGAGACTGCAGTATGGTTTGTTTCGACAAACTTAAAATCCGTATGACATGATGGAGTGGGTAAATTGTTAAGGGGTTACTAAGTCAACGCTCCACCAACATGAAATCGGCATTGTGACTAAATTTGTAAAATTTGTAAAATAGATTCCTTTATGATAAAAATACCTACATTTGTGCCAAGAGAATAACCATTCTTTAACATAAATAACTGATCTTGTGGTTCCTGAAAGCTTATTACTATTAGGTTTTCATTTGTAAATTTCCTTACGGAAATTCTGCATCTATACCTTGTTCGTAATCAAAGTTTTGGCTTACAGTAAATATTTTATTTCATAACAACGTTAATAGCTGATCGGTATGGACCTAGAAAAGGGAAGCAACCAAGGGAGGGGGCGACTGCTGCATTTCCTAGCGTTCTCCCATTAAAAGACTCCAAGATATGTTTTATTTCTCATTTTTATTAATTTTATTATGATGTAATTAATAACATTAAAATTGTAAGATGTGTGGCGAATAATACAGATAACATTTATAAATGGTATGGACGATGGCACAAGCTTACTGGTAAGACAGGAATAACCATACAAAATTAAACGTGCACCGTAGTAAAGTGCAAGTAAAAAACTTCTTTCCATGTTCTTTGCAAGTTAAATGTGTGCTCCATTTGTCGTCCTGCGCAGAAGAAAACAATATTTGACTGCGTGCCAAACATTCTACAGTAAAGGCTGTTCAATTTTTGCAATTGCTGCTCGTGTTCGATCCTTCAATTTGTTCAGTGTTATAGGCACTGGCACAACGTAAACATATTTCACGAAGCCCCACAGGAAAAGTTCGAAGAAGATCAGATCTGGAGATCAGGGAGGCCAGTAATTTGCCGCTTCGGCCGAACCATCGTTCAGGAAACTGCCAATTTAAGAACGTTGTCACGTCATGGTTGATGTCTGGTGACGCGCCGTCAAGGTTACTTGGTTTGCCTTTAAGTAGATGCGGCTTTAGGTACACCTGCATCACATGATGGTAGATAATTCCCGTAACGCGTTTAACTGTGGCGTGAGAATTTGCACTTCCCCATAAAAGGATACTGAGCCGCCCTGTACAACGGCGTGCTTTGAGGATCCCCTTTTTTCTGGGATATAATGCTGAATTACTGAGTAATCGGATCCTAACGTTGAGATGTCGGGAACAGGTGACCCATGCTTCTGGGACAGTTCAACAACATATTGTCAAAAAAGTCCCAAAGACAGTCCGCAGTAACCCAGCGACATGCCACAGAAGGAAGGAATCGACAGCTACAGCCCTGCGAAAACCTCAAACACGGTGAATGTACTTTCTTCCCAATAGGCTTACATGATCGCTTACATTATTTATGTCGTTCTGTATACTTTTTACGTTTCCCTAGAACAAAAATTCGGGTTTCACTCCTGACCTAGAATATGAAAATTATACGAGTATAGGCTAATATTTCCCTCTGTAAAAGCTATTCCGGGGCACGCGGTGGTTACATGCAGGAAGGTCACGGGCTTGATTACCGATGGGGGTCACTGGAATTGGAATTTTTCCTGCCGCACTGTGGCACGGGAGTCCACTCAGCCTCTAAAAGAAAAGTATCAGCAGTATCTCCTTCAGGGTATGGGCAGCCGATGCGTAGGCCTGACAACTTTACCACCTTCATGTGGCGAGTGTCTAGAAATTCTGGGAGCCTCAAACTCCTGGAGAACCAAGGGCCTGTCCAGGCCTGTATGTGTTCCATGCGGACAGACGGACGGACGCAGGGACAGACATTATGAAGCTAATAGTCATTTGTTGCCATTTTACGAAAGCGCCCGAAACTGTTCCGTAACATTGCATGGATCTTGCATACCTAATTTCACCAACCTCAATTAAGGAATGCGAAAATTACCAGCAGAAATTCAATTACGCCCTCAAGTAAGGTACGACCTCCACTGAAATTATTTCCATGAAACCCAATACTGCCCAATGGCAATTCGCGAAGATCTAACGTAGCGAATTTTATCCAGATAAATTAAAGCATATGGAATTTACGGATACAAAATTCTGTATGAAATTACGTAAATGTCATTTCATCAATTTTCACGAAATTCAAGCATGCTCGAAAACTTTTTGAAAAAAAATGCCACATCGAATTGAATTAAAATCTGGCAAATGATTTAGTCACTGATACACGAACGAATCAACGGACAAACGGACAGATTTGATCGACAAATTAAGGGGTTTTTTTTTTCGTGAAGGACGACTAATAACTGTGCTTTAAATGGTCAAGTACTGTGTCAATAAATAAATAAATATATATATGTATATATAAATAAATTAGCACACAAATATACAAATAAAATACTTATAAATAAAAAAGTTAATAAGTAGAGAAAATGAAGTTTTACATACATTAAATTGTTCTTGTTACACAATACACGTATTTTTTCCCTTCAGTTTAGGACATACACTCTAAGTGGGTATGAGAAAACTGAATAGGAGATGGGAATAAGGCTTTAGTAAAGCAGAGAACAAAGACCTCAGCTGGAATGAACTGGCAAACGACTGGCTCAGGTATTAGGATTATATGAAGCTAAATCCTTGGAGCAGTGGTTTTCTTCAAAATCACCCAGTTGTTTAGGAAATTTTCGGTCATATATGTGAAGAGGACATTCCTCACCATGCTTACAGATATCTGCACAATGTCCCCATTTTGAGCTATATAAATTCAATTCACATTCTCAAAACGTAAATATTTAAAACACATGTTCATATTATCCTTCCGTCTATGCATAGATCTTGCAAGAGATTGGTCCTAACATCCTGTTCGCAGTTTTGATCTCTCTTCCCTCTCGTTTTCCTTAACACCAATGTGCTTATTATTTGTGTAGATTCTACATAATAAAACCTCTCGTTAAGGAGAGCTGCGAAGAAGGTAATTAATTTTTATGTACCGGGAAGCCCAAAACTTCTTGACCGAGCAAGTAAAAGGTCCTGAAATATCGTGTATCACTGGGTTCGAAACCCAAGCTTTGAAAGACATCTGAACTTACCCAAGGAGACATTTCATGCGTATCTGCGTTTCTATGGTGGTAGTTAAGTATCAAGATAGTTGAAACTACTGATGAAGCCACCATGAACATAATACAGTTGAAATATGTACCTGAAATTGGAAACACGGGAAAAGATAAGCATACCTTCATAGGAGTTGCATACATCAACACTTATTTCTATGCATATTAAAGGCAAAGTACGTATTAAACAGGCTGGAAATATACTGCCTCTTTTATCCATCAAGTATAATTAATTTTCATCATGCCTTTTCACAGATAAGTTACCATATTATTTTGCCTTTATCTCGTGCAATTTAAATAAAAAGTAAAATATTTACAAGAATATAGATTACAGAAACAAATATTGTCATACGCTCATTTAGAAAAGTTAATTTACCTTAAGATTGTCTGTATTTACTATAAACATTTAAGCCATGCATACAGTCTGATAACTAGATGCTTTGTAATGTGTATAGAACAGTCATACACACGTGCTGAGAGTCAACATCAGCATCATCATTATCATCTTTTAGCACAAGTGACAGAGAAACTGCTTGTTTAGAATCCGGGAGGTTTATAGACAGCCATAACTTCTGACTTTTATGCGATTATTCTTAATTTTGAACAGCGAATGATTGTATGAAGTAATGAAGATGTGATGTAATACACTAAATCTGCACTGCATGCAGCATAAACTTCCAAGTTTCGTGGTAAGACTACAAATTCGCAACAAAATTTTCGGTGTTTCTAAAGACGTTTTTTTGGAGAATTATTACAAGCACATGTATGCTTTCACGGCGAATTAAGACGTATTTTCACCTCGTGGACATGCCATAAATTACAACTTATTATTGTAAGCGTTTAAACTAAAGACTGTCAACAAAATTTAATTTCGATTCGCATCCATCCAAAATAATTCCTACTGCAGCAGTCCATTGTGTATAAGACCGAATTCCACGTTTTAAGTAATGTTATTTGCACCCGACATTCGCGCATGGCACAAGCTTTAGGTATTACATATTTACAAGCTTCATGGTTAAAAACACGACGAAAGATAACATAGTTACACGCTTTTTTGACGTTTTGCTGACCGTGCATCTCAGTACATTTATCCCAGTAATTAACCAACTTAATGCACAAAATTTTTGTTTTACAATAAGTTTATTTCATGCCTCTACATGTTTCGAGCACATGTGCTCGAAACATGTAGAGGCATTAAATAAACACGTGCTCGAAACATGTAGAGGCATGAAACAAACTTATTGTAAAACAAAAATTTTGTGCATCAAGTTGGTTAATTACTGAGATAAATAGTTACACGCGTCTCAACCAAGGTGCTGTATCTTCAGTAACAGGGTGTATTTCAGTGCCATGTCGCAAAGTTCCTACTATATTAAACCTAACATAATTCCTTTTCTTTTTCCTTTTACTTCGTAAAGGATACGAATCATTTTCCTGTCATGACTTATACAAATTCTGGTTTGAGATATCAGACTTTGTTTGTGCTTAGTTCCAGCGGGCACAGTCTCTTAAATAATTCTGTCCCCTTTGCAGTTTTATCCAATGTGACACTTGAGGCCATTCTCCTTTATGTCGATCCAGTTGATCATAGCGTACTATTAGGATCACATCAGAGTAAAAACGAAATTTAAAGTTGAGGTATTTACAGAAAATATGTAATCAAAACAACAGGAACTGATATACTTTTAGGTATTCTTATTTATTCTTTTAGTATGTTCGATCTGAATAATGCATTCATTCCTCCCAGATTCTGTTTTAGCCAAACGCAAATTATACATAATATACACTTGACAAAATTTGATACATTAGCAATAGAGAAAGAAAAAAAAATCATTTACAACATATATATGTATGTTAACTACATATGTTTATTTCATTCAGCTAAGAGTCTACCTTGTTTATTCAGAGCTTGATTTACCTTGGATGATTACGTGTGGCTCTTCAAAAGTAGTTGCCCCTGGATGCACTTTAATCTAGCCATGCCACTTTATATGTAAACAGGTCCAGTTTAAGTCTCAGACTTATTTATCTAATTTAGTTAAGTTTAAATATCATTCGATTGTTACTTGGAGGCAGAGGGGTCCGCCATAAATGTTTGCTCTTTCATGTGAGTTCAGTTACTGTGCTTGATTATCTCAGGGTAATTTAGTTTAGTGCCTGGGTAGTTATGAGGTAAACGGGGAAGGAACATGAAGGAAACACTTGTCGAAACATATCAGCTGAAAACAGAGTAGTAGAAATACAGCACCTCCGAAGTATCTGTAAAATAACGTGGTTTATTAAGCACAATAATTATATTAATGGTTAATGATTGGTAGCAGTTGATCAGTCAGGAAAGCGGGTATTTTATTCTTTGTGGTTTATTCGTTTTCCAGCCGTTGGCAGCAGTTTTAAGGGCAACAAGTGTGCCCGCAGGATCAATGGTTTGAGATTATTGCTTTAATGAATCAGATTAGACATGTAATTTCAATTTATCAACAGATATGATTAGAACATACAGAATGCAAAGTGTGACAGTTTTATATAACATACACGTATCTTGGCACTATAACATGCAGAAGTAAAAACAACATACAGTAATACATGTTCGTATGAGTAGTATCTATACATTCTGCATAGCAAAGAATGTGACGCTGTGGTAAACATGAGGGTAAACTTTAACTCATCCGACGGCAAAATATAAAACTGAATTGCATGCAGATTTGTAGTATTAACAGTCAGTAGTGAATTTTGCTTTCATTTTGCGACCCCACCTTAACCATCAAATAGTTTCCCGGCTTAATATTTAGCGTTGGCGCTAGTCAAAAATGATTCTGATGATGATAATTTATCACTTGATTTAGGTCGCGAACTGCGGTTGGAAACACTACGATACATGAGGTGTTTCATTGCACATCAACGGCACGTTTTTGTTTTATTGAAAGTTAGACTATTAGAAATTGATTTTCGAAACTTTCAGTAACAGGTAAAATTTCTCATTAAGCATAAAAAAATGAGAAAGAGTCCACGTTGCCAACAACGTTCCTTAACCAGTATTAACAACACCCAAACGGCAATTCAAGACCAAATTTTCGTCATCATTGTCTGCCACAACTAGACCAACTTTGAATGCTCCAGGAAAACAGCGCTCTACTACCGGAGTCGGATGCTGTCTGTGAATGTGGAACGGGCGGAGAAAGACGGGGAAAAATACGCTAACATCAAAATGACAAATTTCTGTAATTTCCTAGTGTATAGCGCTTAAGATGAATTAGAAGCAGAGAGGCTTGTGTCTTCCCGACGATCTCATGTTTAACCTTGACGGATTTCTACAAAACTTGACACTGGCAGGCAATGAAGCATCGAACATCGCAATGAATTTATTCAGTCCAAAATGGAGTTAACTTTAACATTCCCCTACACCTCATTTTTACCAAAGGCCACAGATACAAGCAAAGGAAGGAAGACTGTAACTTAACAACACTAGGAGAAATTATAAACAGAAACGAAGAGGGTATTTGTTTATTTTTTCATTCCAAGAGCAGAAGGGGCTGACCTAGTAAAGGAATTGCTTCTGAAGTCTGCGGTAAAGCATCAGCAATCATGAGAGAAAAGACAGAGAGAGATAGTAGGATTGTGACCCCTGGAACGAAAAAAGGCTGGTGAAATACTGAGTCATTTCTTTTGTTATTTGTGTTACCCCGTGTGTGTTAAGACACAAGACTCCTGCTTGAGCGCAAGTTTTATCACCTTCCTTTGGAACAGAATAACATGTTAGCCAACAATGTGTTTCGTTATGATGTGTGTGTGTGCGTATGTATGTGTGTGTGTGTGTGTGTGTGTGTGTGTGTGGATGTACATTTGTGTAAACTGCATATACCCAAATACAAAACGAAACTTAAAAACATGGGCGTGAAATTAACTAACGCCTTCAAACATCCATCCTTTGACAAAGCTGCATTCAGACGTCTTGTGCTTTGCTGTAAGTACAACAACATAAAATAATGAACGTGTAAATAACATTTGTTATTATGAGACACAAAAATGTTACAATTATCTTTCTAAGAGCATCTGTCGTGACGCTAGAAACAGGACGAAGAGATATTAAGTTCACATTATATGTGCTAGATGTGATTAATATCACAGAGTTCTCTCGTTTTAAAACTTCTCTCAAGTTGTCGAACAGCTCAGGTGGAAGCGTTTGTCGTTTCTTGCCGCGTTGTCAATAGTGCAGACACGGACTGCCAGTGGAATTGACAAGTCAACGACGAAGAAAAATACCCAAACTTAACCTACCCACATTACAGTAAATTCTGGAAATATTGTATGCTGTTATTCAAGTATTCAAGGCCCTCAGGAAGAAGCTTGCGTTCGTGCATTTCCAGAAACCGATTAAAATGAAACGTGAAGATTTACCCTTGAAACAAAGATCTCCTGTACAAAGTGACTGGGGGGATTTTCGAGTAGAACGAAAAATTCTAGCATCGATTTCAACAAATTTCTCTCTCCTGCACATGACGTTTCCATTTCCACACTTCTCGTCCATAAGTGATGAAATCGGTGCAAGGCTTGTATTTGTTCCTTACAAAAACAAGGAAGAGGATGTAGAAAATATGCCGTAATAGAGGTAAGTTCACTTGTAACTGACAGTACCATGGGCTTACGCTTTCCAACAGCAGTTCAAAAACCAGCAGACCGACCAGACGAGAGCCATTTCGTACAATCTTGCCTGAGCTGCTCAACGACGCGATGAAAGCCCCAAGACAATCGTACTGGATTTAAAGTTGTCAAGGCATTAAAACTTCATCGATTAGCAATTTATGATTCATCAAGTAACTCGTAAATAAAAAGGTATTTAGAAAATGCTTTTACAGAAGTAGAAAATAATTCACTTACAAATTAATCTTTCCTTCTGGAGACAGGAACTGAACAGGAATTCCTTAGTTAAGATAAGTTTTAAGGTTAAAATTTGACAAATAAAATATGAAACTGTAGCATTCTCACAAAAATTACTATTGGAATATGCATTAAACAATTGAAGCTGGAATTCCGTTTGTTCTGAACAACTGAAATTTGGACATGCATTGAACATCTGAATATGAAATACGTACTGAACATTCGAAGCTGTTAAAATACTCGAAACACAGGGGATATGGATGAAATTATTCAAGTTGAATAGAGCATTTAGATGTTAGAATTAATGGATTATGATCGCGCGTCTTAAGACGAGTAAACGGCTATAGAAAATAATGAATTCAAACTGAAAGACCTACTCATAATTCAGTAACATGAATATAGAGCGACGTGTCTTTTGTACTTCTATTGCATTTTTCAGTGACGACTTTTCACTCTTGCAAGAAAATATAATTAAAATACAAATATCTCGTTGTCTGTCAAATGCTTCTGACATTTACACAGCAGTGCACTCTACAAAGAATTTAACCTATGAGAACGACACTAATTAATTTTCACAAACAAATTTTAGTGTACAGGCATTTACTTGAATCGTGAATTAACTGAATGCTGTCACATTCGCTAGTGCTAAAATGAGTTCTGAACTCCGCACAAGATATTGAATACAGCTGCATCAAAATCGGAAACATCCAACAGTGCATCACAAGGGGCAAGCAATGTTTTGGGAATAATCCACACATTGATATGGTCCCAGGTGGCCAATACCTAACACTGGCATTGCGTCAGACACCTGCGGTAGCGTCTCGGCTACCAAGTTATGGAACACCGTAAGGGAAAGGAGAATGGTAACTCCTGGAACAGACAAAACATCTATTAGACCATCCTCCCTGCTCCATCACACCACGAAGTCTCCTCTCTCTAATGCCTAAACATCTAACACACATTCACTAACACAGATGGCTCGACTACATGTGTTGACAAATTGAAAGAATATGTGAACAAAAAGTCATTACTATAACACAAGGAAATAAACAAGATGTGCGAACTTTGAAATGGGAATAATGTTTTCAAGCATATAAATAATATCGTGTAATTTTAAAAATGAATCATTCAGGGGTTCTGTGCCTTACAAAACAGACAGGAGCTACTTCTGTAGGTACACAAACATCATGCCATTTACTGTAAGTAACGACAAAGTAAAATACACAGTACACAGAAAACGTCACTATTTACTGAAAGGACTAGAAGAAATGTTAGTAATATCTGCTACATTGCAAATGGATTATATACTTCTCAGAAATAATCCCGTTGATCCAAATGGCTGCAAGAAGACTAACTTCAACAGAGAGACAACTGAATTATGTAAAGAATCATCAAGTTACTCTGTTGATACGCAGATTCGTGTTTATGAAAATATACAAATATCACCATAATTTATTTCAAGATGTCACACAAAATTGAATTTTAATAACGTTCAAATAAAGAAAAATATGGAGTCGTCAGTTGTAAAATTATGCCTGAAATATCAATAAAAATTAAGAAATTACACTAATACACGAAATATATTGGTGTAAAAATGAGCGAGAACATCTGAAGAAAAATAACACTGAATTAAAGTTATGTGTGAGTGTCAGATGACACCGTGGAGTGAAAATAAGCACTGCAATAATAGCAACATATCCAGCACTAACACCTGAAACAACAACACGTTTAGCATAACAACTTAAGCAACAGCAACACACTCACCATAACAACTCCTCACAACCACACCTCAAATACATCTATGGCTCACGGTTATCTGGAATATCAGTCAACACTAACAAATAAAGAAGAATATTTATATAAACTGGGAAATTATATGAACTGGTTTATGCAAAATAATAACAAGTTTACATGTAAGCACTATGAAAAGTGGCATAAAAAGCAAAACAGAAGAACGTTGAAATTTAAGTCACACTGCTGTACTGGCGACATACAAAGCAAAGGCAAATAAATGGCAAGAGATATCCCAGTCAGAGCAGCAGCATATAATTACAAAATTATTAAAGCAGCATGAATTCAAAATGGAGAACAAGTTACAACAAAAGTAAATAAATTTTACAAATCGTTGAAGAATAAAAGACCAACTTGATGCCACTTGCTATTTTATTTCACTTCTTATGTACTCAACATGTTTCGGATATTAATATATCCGAAACATGCTGAGTACATAAGAAGTGAAATAAAATAGCAAGTGACATCAAGTTGGTCTTTTATTCTTCAACTATTACAAAGATGCACGGTCCAATAAACACACACAAAAAAAGTTTACAAACTTTACGGTTGAGGGTACAACACACTGTAATGCTAGAACATTTTACAAATTATTCCCGAAAATGCTAAATGACTTAATAAAATCTAAAATTGGAGTCAACCAATTGTGACCTCCAAACCGCTTGAAAGTGTTGTATCTTTAAATGGTTTTATACCTATAGTTTTTTCTTCTGGGCTGTCATACCTTGTAGTTGAATGGGTGGTTACGAACGTTCAGATGGAACATACTGATTACATCATCAGATTAAGTGATTGAGGGAAGAGTTTCCTCCGAAGTGTTGGTATCCAACTAGGAGAATATACGCTACCATCCAGAAGACAACAGTTACAATTTTCACCACGTGACAACTTTAAATATCCATTTGTCTAAAATCTTTATAAAAGTAAAATTTTTCATCTTCCATGTGCGAACAGACAGAGTGAAATATTCGTGTATTCTCTGTCCCTAGAAAACAAATATATCATGTAACCTACTGACACGTAGACGGCTTTATGGAGCATTAAGGTTGTTATGAGTAACTTCAAAATTCCATGCGCTTTTGAACAGGTCCTTGTCAAGGAAATAGGTACAGCCTTCGCAATTAAATATTTTCCAATTTTTCTTGTAATTCATGGACGTTACTGATTTTGATATTCCGAAGGTTTCACGCTTGAAATCATTTATTACTGTATTTTAAATAAGTCACTGGTCCATACATGTAACAGAATCAACTTTGGTTGAAATAAGTACTGTGGTCATATTTCAGGTGATTGACATTTGAGCAGAATTGGCCATAATTCTTTACTTCTTCTACAGGCTCTGTGGTCCTTATCATAGTAATCTACGACAGTGATGTCTTTAGCTTGCAATGTTATATGCAAATTCGAAAACAGATCCCTATGGCAACAGTTACAAGCTACTGCAGATCGCGACTTTGAAGAGATAAATATGATTTCAGAAGAAAGATGGAGTGTACTTACAAACCACTTGAGGCTTATATTCATTTCAGTACGTCTGGGACAATTTTTGACTGAGACGAACCAAAGCTTACATTAAGAAATGCAGGGGCTGGGTTTAACTTTAAGGCATTCAACATTCAAAATATGTTACCAAACAAATCCACACAATTTCTACTAACACAGAAAACAACACAATACAACAAGAATGGACATTTTTGTTTCGTGTCATTCTAAGTTAGTGTGCCCGTAAAGCACGCCTCCTCACGCAGTTACGACACTTGTATCTGATGAAAAAAGAGACAAAAGGCGATTGTCAGATACTTGTATCTGTAAAAACGACTCTACACTAGGTTATCTAGTCATCCATATGGGTCGTATCTAGAACAGTCTACGGGTTTCATTTCTGTAACAGAAACTGATAATCGTGTTCACATATTTGTCACATTCAAAGGGAGGGATTGGTTCATATGGAAAATGAGTTTTCATTAATTTTTTCTTATGCGTGTGTCTCTGTGTCAGTTCACTAATTTTTAGGCTACCGGATTCATAAATACCGTCCCCTGCTCTCCAAGTAGCAAACTATGATATTAGTGAGGGACTATTTTCTTTACCTATGAGGGGTCTTTCAGACGTTGGTGGCATAGTTTCTGCTACCATATTTAGGAAAAACGTTAGTGAAAGAAGAACGGTGACATCTGTGGGGAAAACAAAAGTGCTGGCAGTGAAATCAATCAACTTCATGGCGGTGGCATTGTGACATACATCAACAAATACTACGGGTCACAGAAGAGTCCTCACTGAATCAGCGTCGTGCCAGCCCTTCGTTTATGCAAAACTCGACAGCAATGCGCAGGAAACACGTCATGTAACATAGAGAGGAAATTGAGTTTTTGATCAACGAATGCAGATTGACGTATTTCCTGAGCAGTGTAGACCAGTGTTACACGAAAAGGACAGTATAGAAGCTGATTCAAAAGATGGCACTAGTACTGCACTGGTGACGTGATACATTCTTCTGTCTCTACGGTTCGAAGTGCAGATACTTCACTGAGTGCCTGTTTCATGCTTGGTGGTAGTGCACGTACGATTAGCTTTGTTACGTTTAGCTTCTACTAGCTGTAAGAAGAAATAGGCAATGCTATTAGATATTTGAAACCATAAGTGAGGTCATGAGGTAAAAGCTATGTCGAGGAATAACATTATATATCTTTTGTAACAAGGGGAATAGCTAAGGGTACTGGAAACACAACTCAAAATAAATGGAGGTAAAAACCGCCGAGGAAAATGGTTCCCATGAATACAAAAGAAATGTACAGGACCAGTACAATTTTCAACCAACTGGTAAAAACACAATTCATTAAATGTCTTAAATAACAACATATTTTTTTAACATAGATTTCTGAATTAAGATTTACAAGTTCCCAGATATGTTACAATTTTAATTTTGGACGCGCTTCGATTATGCATAACATATTAAATGTGAATAAATACTATTATAAAATTATATAAAATTTGAGGTATGACAACATACACATGTTTACTATAAGTGAGATGTCTAGTGATTTTTTTCTTTTTAGTTACACACAGAAAACAGCCGTCTTGTTTAGTACAATTTAATGCATAAACAAAAGATTTGAAATAATACAATCAATTCGCTCATTAAACGTCTAATTTATCTGGTGTAATGTTAAAAATTACATGTTTTAGCACAAGAAACCGAAACAATTCAACAATTAAATTTATTATTAACGAGAAGGAATTTGGGTTTAGGGTGGAAGAAGTATACCACAGACGGTGCGAGTTTAGACTTATGCGACTGAACAGTGGTTTAGTGCATCTGAAGGAGTCCAACCTGCTTCATAAAACATTACTTTCTTTAGCATTGCGTACCAACTTCACCTACATGAATAAAATATTGGTTATTAAATTATATTTTACGTTAGAGAAGATGTACTTGTAAGATTAGGACACTCCTCCTGAAAAGCATCGTGAATGAAGCATAGTACGAGATGTAGGGCCACCAAGAGAAGCAACACACACAGAATGTACGAGTAAAACAAAGAAAGTACATTAATAGAACCAGAGAAGACAGCTTGCAAGAAGAATGGTAGTAACAGTAACAGTAGTATTCATAGTAACAGTGGTGGCAAAGTAGCGAAGAGAGAGTGCAGAACCAGCAAACATCCAAAGTGGCTGAACAGTGGAAAGAAGGTGACAGGATATGGTATGGATTTTAATAACGGGTCTTAAAATTTTAGACCTTCCATGGACGTCTAAATACTTTTTCTTTTTCGATTTATAATCCAAAAATCGTATCCATGTTAAAAGATATTTTATGCAGTAATCGAATCCTTTCTTTTCTGTTTTGTTAAACTGACTGTACTCCAAACATATATTGTGAGAGAGACGAAGAAGTGAAAGAAGTGGCCCAACAACAGGGTGAGCCACTCGGAAACAAACCCCCTCTGTCTCCCAAGCACAAACAAGCCGGCTGTGTGCTTGTCACACAGGTTTACCTAATAAAGGGACAGCATCGGATGTGGCAGGCATCGTCTCCGCGACCATGTTTAGGAATACAGTCAGAGAGAGGAGAATTGTTACACCTGGAAGGAGAAACATCAAGTTAAAGGGATAGGCACATAAAGTAACATGTTGGTCTGCGTCTGGGTTACATGGTGGAAAAGCGACTCTTCGACATTAAGATTTATGTGTGAAATTTGCTGCGTTCATTATATTTACGTATTGTATTTCAACGTTTCTCTTATACATACTGAATTTACTACACTTCATACAGAATGGTTTGGTCATTTTTTTAAATAAGAATTTTTCCACTCACACGTGATAATGTCACATGCATGGGGGGTTTTTGTGTGTTCAAGAGAAATTTCGAATTGTCGCATCTCCACCTTAAATTATTCTGGAAGTACCATTCCAAGCTGAGAATTGTAAGAGAATATTTAATAAAATTTTATGGTGAATTGTTTAAATAGCTTGTCATTCAGTTACATTTAACGTTTCTAAGTAATATTTTTATTAGGCTAGGGGTATAAAAAACAACTTGGATGCAGACTAGTTTATCAAGCTCCTTAAGGCCAAAAGAAAGAAAGAAATTACATATCAAAGGAAGTAAATTGTTAAAGAAGTGTATCTGCAATGAGCGAAATGTGTGTCTCAATACTTCACTGCGCCCACCATAAACACTTTTTAAATATAAGATTCGTCCTTAACACATTGCAAACAAACTTTGTATCTGAAACCTTTGTAACTTCTTAAGTTGGCACACAAACTTAGTTACAGTTTCAGAAGTAGTAATTAAGATAACTTATGAAGTTAGTTCCTAGGCAAATGTTGTCACCATTTTACTGAAGCGCTGGATTATATCTTCCGGCATAGCATGGCCAGGTAAGTTCGTAGCTTAATGTAATGGAACTTTTACACTTATCAGTGGCTGTAACATGTCATGTAGTTAAGTTTAACAAACAAATTATTAATTTTAATAATTCTCAAAGTACGCGTCAGTTCTGATGTCTGGCTGACAAAGGAGTTTCAAACAACATAACTTTAGTTGTATCAGATTAACCGTTCAAAACCTTATATAAACAGAAGCGGCATTAAATTATTTCAAGTATTATCAAATAAAAGTTAAGTGTATAGTTTAACTGCGTTCTCACTTGCCCAATTATTGATTAGGAATGCCAGAAAAAAAAAGAATCACATTACCTTTGTGACACTCACAACCCCAAACCGGGCAGAAATAAAGAAAAACACAGGGAAAGGGAAATGATATTAACAAATGGAGCAAAAATTGATTTTAAATCACTTCAGCTGGAAAAGAAGGACATGTTTATTTTGTGAAACATTCATAAGATATATTCTTAAAACAAACAATAGAAAATGTAAACCATCACAAGATGTCCGCTGTAAACCGCCATCCGCAGCGCTGTTTCGACAAGAGGACCAAACGATGTTGACAACATATCACAAGAGTACAACCATCAAGGATAGGACAACATGCACAGCAAGCCAAAAGGGAGGGACAAGGATTTAACAAACCAAAACAAAAGCAAGGAAATATACGAAACACAAACAAAAAGAACTTAAAGTGCCGTCCTAAGTCAAGGCAATACAATAAAAACAAAACAAAACCAAACATAACCGAAGTATTAAAATAGCATATTCTGAGGAACTTCCAGTATGTCAGCACCAGCATCCTAGCCGAAAAGATGGTGCATTTGGGCACTGAAACACCGCAACAAGCAGTCTGTTACAGAGTTATATAGCAATGCATGACACAAGGAAGTTCCTTTCAGAACTTTACTGTACCTAATGTTAGTTTCTCTCCACACTCATGTGGTAGAGTGAACCCAAGGAGTGTCATAGACGAGATCATTACGCAAGGAACGATCAAATTCACCGTGTAAAACAGAGTCCTTCGCCGAATATGCACGATGAAAGTAATGTCTACGTAGGGCTCTGGACAGCAAGCATATTCTTTAACGTTCTTTTCCCCAGGCATGCCTGAAATATATCACAAAAATGGGAAAGGGGGGCATAGAATATAAAAACTTTAAGAAATCATAGGTAAGAGAAAAAGAAGCCAACCTTTAAACAAAAAAGAGTGGCTGAAGAAGGATAAATACGTAACAGAATACCTGAACGAGAAATATTACCTAAAGATAGTTTTTCGCCTGAGTCCGGCGGCAGTGTAAACCCCAGAACGGCCATGGAGGCGATGAGAACACATGGAACTATAAGGTTGAAAAAGTAGTACAGTGTCCGACGTCGTATGATAATGATAAAAGTTATGTCTATATAGGGTTCAGGGCAGCAGTTGTAATAAATTTCGTTCCTTTTCCCGGGAACACCTGGAATGAAGAAATAAAGAGAGAGAGAGGACAGGAGCAAAGACGGATGCTAATAAAGGAAGAAAAGAACAATTCAAAGAAACTCAAATCAAAATGCTTTAACGTATAACTTCATATGTTAGCCATTCCAATTCCAATCAAGTGATTTAAGAGATTCGTGTTTAATCAGATTTTTATTTATTTTCCTTGTTTAATTAAGGAGAGAAAATGTAGTTTCATGAAGAACAGAGGCAAATCTTTTATTTTTTGACCTCAATCTTGATTTTTATTTATACAAGTGGTTTTAGGAAAGCCATTTTGAGAGTTCAAGTTCATTTTGTCATAGCCAACGTTTAAAACTAGAGAAAGAATAGAAAAGGAACGACGTAGGTGTTGGTGTTGGGTAAAGTCCGGACCGTATACCATGAAGACTTGGATGGGACTTCTAATTTTCCTAACGGGATGCACGCCACTGCGTCGTCGTCGCCATATTGATTTAGGTCTGCCTTCCACGGACTCTCGTTACTAAACCACCGCACTGGTGCTGCCTCCACAGGGCTTTCCTCAAACCAAGAGATACCCGTTCATTCATACGTTGGGATCTTTCCTACAGCCAGACAGCCGAACGGTTGAATTTTGTAAGAGAGGAATATTTACTTACTTGCGTGAATCTGCATTGCCCTTAGTTATGTTCGAAAGTGCTGTTTCTCACCATTTGATTAAGAATCAGAGTGAGCAAAGATATGTAGTCATAAATTAAAAACATTCTTCTTAGTAGTTTCTATGTTTCAATGTTAAAATACCTACTGCAACCCTCCTGCAAGTATCGTAACATACAGAACAGTTTATTTCATCTACGTATTAAAATATAGAACGATTGTAAATATTCAAATGTAATAAACTGTATTCAGTGCATCAGCGAAGTGAAAATTGTTGTTATAAATTTCTTAAGACTGATGCTCTAATTCACATCTGCCGTCTGTACAAACGGCGCAAATCTGTTCGTTCGACAGCATAGTTATTCCGCAAATGTTCAAAGAATCAGAACGAACCACAGTCTCCGATATCGAAGCAATGTAAAATTTCAAAGAAACGATGAACATAAAATTTATATGACATTATCAAAACAGTAAAATTTCAAGCAGATTTGAACTTTATAAACGGATCTGAAACAAAACGTAAAAAGATACAAAATTTACAATTCATTCTATATTTTCAGAAGACAGTAAAAGTCAGCCACTGCAGTTCATTAAAAATTATTTTTTAAAAAATGAATAAGTTGATCCTGAGACCTTTCACTGTTCAAAATTTATTTCTTTTTCTTGCGAGTGTCTTTATTATGAACCGAGCCTAAAATATGAAGAGAACTGAATGTGCAGTGTGAGACATGTGAGGGCATGGAGGCAATAAAAAACACAGGTTTTTGTTTCTCTGCCAATAGAAAGCAGGCACCTTCAATACTTCTGAATAAGGACTAGCCAACCGCCAAACTATTGTAATAATTATGAAGTCAAAGGACCACCCACACGTTCCAAACAACCCCACTCAGGTTCGTCTCTTTAAATTAAAAAAAATGAAAAGAATTGAAATTTACGCCATTTAAAAATAAACTAACATGTCGCTCGCTGCCAATAGTGTGATTGGTTTATACATGAACACAGAATGTCTCAGCAGCTGGTTCGGTTGCCGTCATCAGATGAAAGTAGAATAAAAGTATAATGAATGTGATGAAGGAACAATTATGGAAAAATTCGGATTGTATAGTCAAAAGGAAGTAAAGTTCTCCCCGTAACATGTGCAGGCAGGAACAGATGGGAAGTAGAAGTGTAGCTCAAATAATTCCTAACCCCGACGCTAGATGGGGTGGGTGTTCAACGGCACGGTCCGGCCGCTTTTTTCCCAGGAAACAGAAGCAGTACACATCATACAGGAAGCTGGGTGGGCCCCAGGGTCGGTCTTGACGAATGAGGAAAACAGTCTTTTAGCCCCACCGAGGTTCGAACCCCAAATGTGCAACGCCATACCGTAACCATTACATCGACTGGGCTATCGCGACCCCCGAAAAAAATGGAGAAGATGTACAAATATTCGGTATGTGTGTGAGCTTAATAGCAGGACACAGTTACAGGTATTCACACTCAGCTTAACGCTCTACGCTTTACAGCGCCACAGTTTCTGTGTAACACACGAGCACACAACACAAGGGATAACTACACGTGACACGGGAATCAGAATACACTTACATACTTTTAACCCGCAGCAAAACACTCGTTTATATTCAACGAGTGTTTCGACAGACACAAACCATGCGTTTCATACATCTATTTTCTTGAAAACAAATTTTAAATCGCTGCTAAATTTTTGTGAGCAAATTTTGAAATAGCGTCTGTCTAATATTATTTCGATAAGATCCATATTTGTTACACACCGTGTGGCAGGCGGCCATCTCTAGTCCCTTTTTATGGGTTAGATTTGCAAGAATTTGACCCCATTACCGTGCTTAATATCAACTGCATGTATATTATTACAGCAAACGTAGCCCAACACAACTGGATGTAACAAAAGCCATCTGTGACATTACATATCGCTGTTCTTCTGTCCATCCTCAAGAGATATTTAACAACAGACACTGCACAATTAAAATAATACGTGTCCTGTATTTTACAAAATAAACAATTGCATTAAAAAGGTTTTGATAGAACTGTCAATTTAGTAACTGGGTTACGGGCTGAACGACTAGGGAGTTGGGGTTCAACTACTAGCATGGACAGAGATTTCCCTCTTCTCCACGGCATCCAGAAGGGCTCTGGGGCTAGCCAACCCCCTGTTCAAGCGTTCATCAGCCCAGAGTCCGCGAATTCTGCTTAACGGATCCGCGAGTTGGGTTCTTTTTTTATTATTGTATATTGCAAGTTACAATCTACTCAACATAGACAGAGTAATTAGTAAAGTTGAGGTACGAAAAGGTCGAGAGGCAGGCACCATCCATCGACGGTTCACTGGAGTTTTGCTATTGGGCTAAGTCTTCCGGCCATAATCGTTTGAGTCGTCTGTCGACTGAGGGGTTGAAGAGGTTTCTAATCAGTTGATTACTGTGCACAGTGCTGCGATTTTTTGCATTTGTTGGTGTTGATTCTAATCACTTCCGTTACTTACGGGTTCTTTCTGTACAGTAAAATATGACCTTTTTTCTCATTTAACTTCCCTCTAACGTTACTTTCATGTATACTTGTACTTGTACTTGGACAAATGATTTTGCAATACAATGTTTCATCCATTTGATAAATTTTTTTACATACTAAGTATATTTTTATTTCAAACTTTATGCACCCGCTTGCACCGATATTTCAGAAGTGAGTCCATAGTAAAAAGGTAAAGCAATCCTGGACAGACCTGGACAGGCCCAGAGGGTTCTTAGGAAGTTAAGGTTCCCAGAATTCGTGACAACGGCACAGAATGGTGGTAGGTTGTCAGCCTTACGCACCGGCCGCCTTTACCCGCAGGAAATAGTCCTGGTACTCATTTCTGTCAGAGGCTGAGTCGGCCATAGTGCGATTTTATGTCAATGAAAAATCCATTGACACCACCTGGGATCGAACTAGCGACCTTCCGATTTGTAGCACAGCACCTTAACCACTGTGCCACCGCGGTCCACAGTACTAATAAGAATTTTTAAGGATCTCATGGTACCAGAAATATTGAGAAATACCTTTCTATCCAGTGTGCATCGCCAGTCTTCTCCCAGACATATAATAACCGATCGTTTATATAAATACTTTTCTGTTCACTACTGACCAGCCTGACGACAAAACATAATCACTTTATGCACTAACAGTTTTCGTTGCGGGGAAAAAAAAACAGGAAACACTACTCACGTTTTGCACTCTGAATAACACATGGTTTTCTTGCAACCACAACCACAGGGCGACAGAAAGTAAGAAATACCAGACGGGGGGGGGGGCATGGATTTTAAATGTAAGTTTCGTCTATTTAGTACGTCATGCTGTTAATTAATCGCGAGTATTACTCCGCATTGTTTTTCTGGATAACAACATATGTACAAACTAAGACTAATAAACCATTCCTGTCGCTTCTTTCATAATTAGCCCCCTTTGTCGTAGCAGCACCCTAACTATTCTTAAGACAAACATAGGACTCTGTAAAAGAAGCAGTTCATCCCGAGGCCCCGACGGTCAGTAAAGCTTGGCCAAAAACCTGTTCTCGCGGTGTGTTTATAACACACGACCGCAGTAAGACAGACCAATGTAATGGACAATGCACATTTTATGACGTCTATTATCAACACAATGTTTCTAAAAGCGGGCACTTTTGGCCTTCAAGATGACTACAATTTCTGACTTCATCAGTTCTCATAGGATGGAAACAATAATCTATTGAATCGACTCCAAACAATTTTATGTTATATTAATTCCCACATTCTTTGTCTATATACTATCTTCGTGTAAGGCGGAGGACTATATAAATATAGACACTAGACGAAAGATACACATGAGTAAACAAACCTAGCAAGAAATACTTTTTGGAAAAAAAAATACACCTCATATTTGGGGTTATTAGGTCTGTGCCTGTAAACGTTACTTACTTTGGGACATGAAATACTGTGGTTTAGTAGGTAGGTAGAGTGCTTCGGATAAACTCGCTGCCTCCATTTTCGGGATAAACAAATAAGGCGAAAGTGCGAAAAAATGATCCGGGAATAGGGAAGGTCAAAGAGGAATGCAATGGGCAAATTTCCAAATTGGATTTAAGTCGTCTACCCGTGAAGGGAGACAGCACGCTTCTCCGAAACGACGGTATATGTCCAAAAAAAACTAAGCAGTGTTGTACCCAACGCGGCAATAATTTTCTTAAAGAACACAAATTTTACAAAACAAAACAATGAACATTCATCTCCTTGACATATTTCTAGGCTCGGTGAAAAATCAAAAAAGATAAGTAAAAGGCCTAACTGACTAGTGGCAATTCACCACAGACGTATATCACATCTATTTCTGCAAGTTTCATGTACTTAATCTAATTAAAATCGTGCCAGTCGTATTACGAACACTACTACTGGAACAGTACCTACCTAAGAGATCCCATTCACCATTCGTAATGAAGCTACTGATGTCACCTCCGGTTTCATCCTGCAACTGTAGATCCAACTGGAACGCAACACGTCAAAAATAAGTAAAATTTTAAGGCATTGCAGTTACCAGACACTGATGAGAGCTCCTTCACTTACTACAGCCACAGACAGATAAATTTGCCGCGTTCGCAGAAAATTGAAGTAAGGGGCAATAAGTAGCGAAGTGATGGAAGCCATTAGTGATAGTAAAATTATAAACATGCAGCGGTGCAAACGCCAACGAGTTAGGGTCATGTGACTTGTATAAAAATGTGTATTTGGTGGCGGGGTCTTACAGTTTGCTATTAGAGAGGGACATTATCAACAACATTTGCTACAAAGTAGCTGTTCCTAGTCTCAGTACCATTATCGGAATCACCCTGAATTTCTTTGGCGCTGGTACTGATAACATTGTGGGCAGTGAATTGAACAGGGCAGTTTTTCGTAGTAGTGTTGTCACATCGGCATGGCACATCTGCTGTAGCGTTACTAGCACCTCGACTGAGAGCAGAATGACTACGTTAGACTTATGGTACAGGAATGGATGGAGAAATGGAGTTGTGTGGGCTTCAATTTTCGTGTTCAGAATCGCGGCAAATTTATTTGACGCAATATACCATAATATTACGTTTTGCTGTATTCATATCAGCCTATGTTTAGCAAAATTTAAGCCTGAAATTCAGACGGCTTCACTTCGAAGCTATCCGAAGGCCCACATAAATCACGTGATAGATGTTAACAACAGATTAGTGGTAAGTATTACAAATCCTACTAACACAATCAGCTAAGAACATGATGTTATTTTAGGTCCCGTCTCAGATTTAAAGAAAAATACACATACAATATAGTGGTTAAGGAAAGGAAGGGATGCAAGAACAGCACGAAACAAATGAAAATGATCCTTTAATGTTAAATAAAAAATCAATGTCCACGGAGAAGGAAAAGATTAAAAACAACAAGATAAAAATTAAGTATGTTAGTACCCGTATATTTGCAATTCAAAAAATAAATTTTCATAGAGTACGTCAAGACTAGGAGATTTACTTTCATCTTGGTGTTTCATTGCTGTCAAAAATTCAAACCCTCGCAACAGAAAGTGATGTGTTTAAAATTTTAATTTCACTTAAGATTTTCTAAGTAAACTGTAGACCAGTGACAGGAATAATGCCACAGTATCGCTAAGTTAACTTTAAAAAACCCCCAAAGCAGGTAAAGATAATACGACAGAAAATTTGGCGTTTCTCTTTCATGTTTATTGCCGGAATGTGGGGTTGAGAAACGAAAAAGTTTTTTTTTTCGACGTCACAGAAATATTTTCTGTCAATAATAGATGAACAGGACAGTCACTCACTTAATCAAAGCTTGATGATACCAGGAAAACAAAATACAGTTCAACGGACTAACCATATTTTTCAAAAAGTATTTATAATTAGCAGGTTGGCTCCTACACATTTTTGTATAATAACGCCCTGAGAAAGCACCTGAGCGCCGAAACATGTAGATGTTTTATACATATATTCAGTGTGTTGTATTGTTGGAGAATATATTGGTCATTGATTATGTGTTGTAACGTAGATGATGATGATGATGATAATAATATAGACGAAGTTGACTGTGATGATAATGATGAGCATTAATTGTGGAATGATACTGAAATTCTCCGAGAAACACCTGTATCAGTGACGCTACGCCTACATCAAACCCTACACGGACTGGCCAGGTACTGAAACCGGGCCTCTGAGGTGTTTCCGAAGACCTGAGCCATGGTTCGGTCATAATGATGACGATGATGATGAGGATGTTGATGATGATGATGATGTTGATGCAAGTAACATGCAGTTGTCCTGCGCTTAAGCACTACACCTTTGAGACGTATGCAAAGCATAGTCTTTTAACAAATTCAGCACCAGACGGGAGTGACCAATTTCATGCCTCTGCAGCTCTTCTGTGGGGAAGGGAAGGTCCACTGTCTTCTCTGCGGGATTCTCTGTGAATCAACAAACAGGTGTGGGCGCGGCAGGAAATAAAAGATCAGTGGTGCACCCGGAACGCTAACTCTGCTCGTCCAGAATATAAGCAAACACAGCTCATAGTGTTGTTAATAAAGCTACTACTTTTAATTGTATAAACGAGTAATAGCAGAATCTCATGGTACATTAATTGAATACTTTAATTCTTGTGTGATGGTGAAACATGGATAGACCCATGCCTGACGTAGTCCGTTACCCGCTCTTCTACTGTCCTGTAGTCCATGCAAACAGAATATATCTCTTTATCAGAGCTGCACATACAGATGTACCTGAAAGCCATCATAGGTCCAGCTACCAAACTTCATCTCACAGCGCTGATCATCAAAGGGGAACCACGTAATGTCTATCTTGCATGTGCTCTTGAAGATGCCCGGTGGAACGTACAAGCAGCTACCGTTATTTCTGACCACAACGTTTGTCGGATACGTCCCGTCGAAACCTTCATCGGCACTTGTGGTGGGGAAAAGTTGGAAAAGTATTGTTACTAGCAGAAGAAGAAACCACGTACACATGAAATAAACTAAGTTCTTTTCAACTGTATATGGAAAAAAATAGATTTATAATAAAACATATTGCGTAATTAGTATGCAAATTAAAAAGTATTTTGTTTAAAATAACACCAATAATTTTAGAGTCATTAAGATTTGGCGAGTCCATTAACGTAGGAAATTTTATTACAATGTCCGAGTTATAAGGAGGAATTTTGGAAACAAAAGTAAAAAACTTCAGGGTTAATTTTAAATTCGATGTTGTTAGCAGCAGCAGTGGTCATCGTTCAGTTTATGTGGTTTTTTGGGACTATCACTGGTGACCCCGACCTAGGAACAGGTACACTGCTATGGGCAATGTGTCTGTCACTAGGCCGGTAGAAATACTACACAGTGGCCCAACAACAACGGCATCTGGCAGTCGTACTTGGCACCGGGCAGAAAATTGCAACAGTTCAGAGCTTACAGCTTCGTTTAGATTCCCCTTTTGATTGATTTCTCTTTTTAATTAATGTTATTGCACTGAGTTGTATTTTTAGTTTATTGCGCGTAAGTAGTTCAATACTGAAAGGGCTTTTTGAGTATACTTTTAGCGTTTTATGCCTTCTTTTTTGAAGTTAATAAGTTTAATGAAAACATAAAAAATGGGTATAGGAGTAAAATAAAACAGATATGATGGATTTGGCTTAAGGTTCTGATAAATCACAATAACCTGTTGCTGTCAAGAAAGATGTGTGAATATTTTTTTAGAAAGTAGTTACACATTGTAATAAAGGTTTTAAAGGGGTTTATTTTTACAGGACAAAGGGGCCAATTTTCTTCCTTGAATTTCTGGTCAAAGTGATATATCATTTTATACCGAACCCATCACAGTGTGAATAAATAATCACAACGACTAATTAACAAATAGGATTTCTGAGAGTCATTTCATTAATATCGCATGTACGCATAAATGTAAAAGTTAAAATTAATGTATTTTACGTGTGTGAATACGGTTAGAGTTGATATCAGCATCAAATCATCAGGACACAATTTTAAGACTTTTATAGGAAAAAAAAATATTTCCCAGGAATCCCATCATGTCATCGTCACAGCGGGCAGTCGCTGCAACCACCGAACCACAGCCCGCGGACCTGGCTGGTCTTCTGAAACGCTTGCCAACCCTGCGAAATATTTACACAGGTGATCTTAACACAGACATGTTAAATATTTATATTACAAAGAAAAGTAAACTTATTATGTTTTAAATCGCTTAAATGTTACCTTTATATAACTAGTGTGTCCTGAAAGGAGATTCCTCAGATTTATTATAAGAATGTAATATGATGAAACTCAACGATTCGAAATTAAATCACATGTTCTGTTGTTTTATGTTACAGGAATGTTATATTGTTATCAGCCTTGCAATGACTGAAGCACCTCATGTCTAAAAACAAATGAAACACGTTCAAACTTAGGACCAGAAGTGTACAGACACAAATATTTATCGTGGGTTTAAAAATAAATAGCAAAATAACTGACATGTGTAATGTTAATTATTGCTGTAATTATTCTGTATTTGATTTTAAAGGTGTTAAGTTTACATTATACGTAGGTATGGTTGTGACATCCACCTGCCATGAGATGTTCAATCTAAATCTCTGAAATGTTGGTAATTGGTGTACATTTCAGGAATAGGGAGCACACAAATTTACATACCGAGACTCCAGTTGGTACCTATCTTAGGCCTATGCACGACGCGGGAAAAACTCCAGATGTCCATTGTTGCTGGCCTGTGTTCTTCATTCAAGTCTCCAAATATTTTGGAATTAATAAAATAAAAAATTACAACAATCGCGTAAATGACTTAAAATGATATTCTGTACTCAACCGTTAACAATATACGGTATTTGTTATGAATGTGAAGGTAGTTAATTTTGAATAAAGTCTTGGCAAAAACTAGGCTTATCACTTGGTTTAACTCGCCAAATTTATTGAAATGTTACATTTTCTATAACCTAGGAATGATGAAACAAATGTGAAACTTGTCATCACGTAAAAATACATATTCAATTTTCATCCGACAAAATTATAACTGTCACATGACTTACGCAAGCCATGGGACTAACGCGTTTGTTTTATATGGCACCATTATCAGACGTAAAATTTGTAAGTACGAAGAACTGTTCATATAAATCATTCCTTCAACAAATACAACAAAACCGTTTGAAGTATAAAGAGAGAAGCTTCGTGCACAAGAAGTTCCCCTTGATCTTCCGTTCACTGCAGACGACTGCGTCCTTTTCTATGTACATACTCTGAAATTTCAACCGAGTGGCTCTTGTGATAAAAGAATTCCTGTTTTACATATTCCTTAGAGCACAATAACTTTCAATTAGAATTACTACTCATCCTTTAGTTTGCGGAGTGCAGCCCACAGTTATACAGCGATCCAAAACATTACTCTTATGTAAATTAAATGGAAAGTTAATTTTTTATGGTGTTTGTAACAAAAAATGGAAAAGTTATAACCATTATTCCAGACATTTTAGGCTCATGGTTTTTTTTAAAAAAAACCCTTCTTTATTTATTTATTTTCACGGCAACTTATAATTATCGTTGTTTCAAAACTGGAAGTGGATCGTTTAAGCTGTAGACTGTATGGAAGTTTCCTCTGATGTTACACTAAAGCTGCACTGAAGCTAGTCTGGACAGAATAATTCAGTATGGAGGTGAAACACTCGGTTTGCGGCATGCTAACTGCTACAGTAACATTAGAAAAATGGCCTATGAAGCCAAATTTTCTGTCATATGTAAGTTCGACGACGTTTTAACAGAGAATTAGTTCAGAATACACGTCATTGTGACAGAACTTTAGGAGAGGTGACTTACTTTAAATGCCAATCAGTTAAAAGCGTCCGTTCCAGAATTGCCGTCGATTTGCAGCCCAATGGGCAATACAGTGATAATCGGAGTAGAAAAGGCGGTATTTCAAATTGATTTATTCTTTAGTCTTACTCAACGTATCAAATAAACACTCAATTGTAAGGACGTATCTGCTCAGTGGCATTTTCGTGTACCAAGTCACTAAACTGATGTCCATAATATTCAGTACTTAAATCCTCGACAGCCATCGGCTGATCTGTGTTTTTGAATGTTTCGTTGCAATCAATTGTTACTCAATATGAATTTCGCCTAAAAGTATACCAATGTTTTTTTTTTCACGAAACGACTCGTTTTGTAAAATATAAACATGCTTATTAAGAATTCAGACTTTCCAAAAAGCTTTAAATTCAATCTGAAGGTAATGACAAGTATTTTACTGACTGCGAAGTTTCATTTTCATGCTCATAAACACACGCCACTAGACACTATCTTGAACCAGTCAGATTCAAGGCGACAAAGGCGTCTATTTCTTTCAGATAACCTTTCATTTATCCTCCCAGCTACGCTCAGATCTCTGAAGTGACTCTCCCATACAGATTCCCACCAAACTTTTACAGTAATTCCTCACACGCCCTCTGTACGCTGCATTCCCCAAAAATGTGACTTAGTTTAGCCTGACTGTATGTGGTAAAATGTACATGAACTGCTGAGGGTATGCAATAAATGGTCTTTTACTCACGAGGACCAAACGACTGGCTAACAATCCTCACTGTAAGTAAATAGCATGTTATGACACTTTATATAGCGTATCGGTATTCTCTGCATTCAATCTGAACCCAAGTAACCGAGTCCGCAAGAACACAGAGTAAAATGACAATCGCAAAATTCGGCACGGATATAGCTCTTCTTACTCCGAAACTGAGCCAATGTTAAAATCCAGGTAAATATTATTATTTTTTATGTTTTTCTGACCGTGCATCTCAGTATAATTTACTAATTAACCAACTTAATGCACAAATTCTCATCATCAGGAGGTCAAAATTGTATTATACAGCATCTGATAACAACACACCTACTCGTATAGGTGTGATGATGCCAGATGGTGTATAATACATTTTTGACCTTCTGATGATGAGCACACAGTACTCGCCCATGTACAGGCATATAATAAACTTATTGTAAAACAAGAATTTGCGCATTAAGTTGGTTAATTACTAAGATTATTACTAAGAATATATATATATATATATATATATATATATATGACCAGTACCTCTCCTGAGATTCGGAAGTAAATCACAAAAATCTGAAAAGCTTTGATTGGCCACTACACACCTAAGTTGAAATCACACTGCTATATAATCTATAGCGTTTTTTTTTAGACGGGTGGGTACCTCCGCGCAGTGCCTATTACAACCGAACAGCTCGTCGGTCCGTCTGCAGGTACGAAACATTTCTGTACTAAGTGAAACATATTACACAGCTTATTTTCACTTATTCCAATGATTCAGTTAACCCACATGAAGGCCTACCCGGGTGTCTGCAAAAATCTCGATCTTAAATCGCGCAATATTTATCAAAACAAATACTGTTTAGAGTAAGATGTAGACTGATGACAAACATGTATATTTTGAACAATATACTTTCCTCCTGATTTTGTTTTAAAGATAACTAGATAAAAGACAGCCAGAATTGTTACGCGATGCTTACAAATCCTATCAAATTGTTTGGCTTGCAGTTTTAAAATTATACGCGACATACGAGATTTTATTAAGAGCATATACGATTATGGAATAAAGTCACTTTAATTATCAACCAACAAATGTACTTACATAAAATATCACATTAAAACACTTAAAATCGCTCCGACATGTTTCAATCCTAAGATTATCCTCAGAGAGCTACGTTGTTCCTTGCTAAAGTCATTTTAAAAACATTCACAAAATAATTCCTTTATATTAACAGGGTGTTGTAGCAGCATGTCGTGTTGTGTAAGAGTAC
>Ga0123355_10000663_pt1 | contig 46614 bp, 47 predicted proteins | sample TergutEmb28metaG_3_FD_89872 | JGI IMG/M metagenome (GOLD analysis project Ga0123355, IMG submission 89872) | Embiratermes neotenicus P1 segment gut microbial communities from Petit-Saut dam, French Guiana - Emb289 P1 | ecosystem: Host-associated > Arthropoda: Insects > Digestive system > Gut ...
GGCTATGATATAAGTTCGATATATTTGATTCCAAACCGCGTCTTCGATGAAGAATCGACGCTGACGCTGATAGCTACGCGCCGCGCTGAAATTGAGCCAGTATACTTCCTCGCTGGACAGACGATTATTGATGAAGGTCATATAGTTACAGAGGAAGCCTTCGCCGCAATTGAGGCACTTGGCCTTCTTTCCGGCGGGCTTTTTGAAAGCATTATGCCGATACTGGGCGTTAGTGGCATCGCCATTTTCATATTTGCCTTTTCTTTGATTTATATCGCCAGATACTGCGAACGTTTGCACCATAACAGAAAGGAAGCACTCATGCTTCTGTGTTTGTATCTTGTGACCATCAGCGTCTCAATGCTCATAGACGGCATAGGGCTTTGGATATTTACGCCGGTGCTGGCGTTCACACTTTTAGTTGCTATACTCCTTGATATAAGGCTTGCATTGGTCTTGAATATAGGTGTTGCTGTGATCACAATGCTGATAACAGGTGCAGGACTTGAATATCTATTGTATTTTGTATTAATAGGTATACTAACTGCTGAGATGGCTAAATATGCCGATCAGCGCAGTAATGTGTTTATTTTGAGTCTTATAGTTGCGGCGGCAGGAGCATTGCTCTATGCCTTTATTGCTTTGGTTTTTGAGAGAGGTTTCTCGCCGGGACTTTTGTTATGGTCTTCATATGCATTTTTGAGCGGGATACTGACAGTTATGCTTGCTATGGGCAGCTTGCCGTTGTGGGAGGCCATGTTTGGCGTTATAACCCCAATCAAACTACTCGACCTTATAAATCCTGATAACGAGCTATTGAGACGCCTCACAATTGAAGCACCGGCCACATATCACCATAGTCTCATTGTTGCAAACTTAGCTGAAACTGCGGCATATGACATAGGAGCAAACCCTACTATCGCAAAAGTAGGCGGTTATTATCATGATATAGGAAAGCTCAAGTATCCTCAGTATTATGCTGAAAACCAGATAAGTGAGAACTTGCATGACGAACTTGATCCATATTCCAGCGCGGCTGTTATAACAGGGCATGTGAATATTGGGCTCTCAATGGCTGTCGAGAATAAGCTGCCTGCCGTTGTGCGCGATATAATTGTCGAGCACCATGGCAATACGCTCATGAAATTTTTTTACCACAAAGCCAAATCCGAAAATCCGGATGACGATATAGACGAAAGTGATTTTCGCTACAAAAACCCTACTCCTCAGAGCAAAGAATCTGCCGTTGTAATGCTGGCGGACACGGTTGAGGCGGCGGTTCGCAGCATGTTTGCAAGCAGCAAGAGTATGGACGATATAGAAGCCTTTACGCGCAAACTTATCAAGGACAAGCTTGATGATAATCAGCTCGTTGACAGTGGCCTTACTATCAAGGATTTGGACATTATAGCTAAGGCTTTCATGCGCGTGTTCAACGGCATGTATCACGAGCGCATACCTTACCCTAAAACTGAGAGTAAGAGCAATGACAGCACTGATGACATCAGTGAGTAGGCTTGGAGATAGCTGATGATTATAAACTTATTTGATGAAACAGGCAAACTGCCGGATAATTTAAATAAAGTAATAATAGACGCTGCAAAGGCAAGCGTGGTATCTGTTCGCGATTCAGAGCGCTGTTCTGTGGATATTCTGATAGTTGACTTGGAGAATATGCATATTATTAACAGGGACAAGCGCGGCATTGACGCGCCTACAGATGTTCTCTCGTTCCCGTCAGGGGACTTGGCTTACTCGGGCACCTTATTCTTGGGCGACATAGTGATTGCTTATGAGAAGATATTTTCCCAAGCCGAAGAGTACGGCCACAGCCCGGAACGTGAAGCCGGATTTCTGACAGCCCATGCTATGCTTCATCTCATGGGCTACGACCATGAGAGTCCTGAGGAAGAGAGTAAAATGCTTGAAAAACAGGAGGCTATACTCAGTGAACTTGGCTTGAAGAGATAAATCGAGGAGTGTGCAGGCGATGTTTTCGATATCTTATGCGACTATAGAGGACAAGCAATATGTATTTTCATATGGAAATGATATGGCGGAAAGTGAATTCGTCCTGAAAATTAGAGATAAACGCTGCTATATACTGCGCGATGGTGAAAAAAACATAGGCGTTATGCGCTTTAATCTGATTTTTGACACTATTCCCTTCATGACATTGATCTATATCGACGAATCCTATCAAAAGAAAGGTTTTGGCACCACTGCCATGACCTATTGGGAGGATGAAATGCGCTCATTAGGTCATAAATTCGTTATGACATCCACACAGGTTGATGAAGATGCTCAGCATTTTTACCGTAAATTAGGATATAAAGATATGGGTGCTATTGTTATGGATACTTCGCCATACAAGCAGCCCCTGGAGATGTTCATGGGGAAAAATCTATAGCCATTCTGATGTTTTTCAATCGTAATGGCTATCCAATGAGGTTAATATGGATAGTTGGGATACTTTATACAGCGCATGCAATAGCTGTCAGCGCTGCCCGCTTGGAGATACACGCACAAACGTAGTCATAGGACGCGGTAATCGTGAGGCCGATGTTATGCTCATAGGCGAGGGGCCGGGGTTTCACGAGGACAAGGAAGGGCTGCCGTTTGTTGGCCCCGCCGGCCAGCTTTTGGATAAAATGCTAACAGCGGTTGACCTTAGTGAAAAAGACGTCTACATAGCCAATATAGTCAAATGCCGCCCGCCAGGTAACCGCGATCCAAAGCCCGACGAGCAGGCTAAGTGCATGGATTATCTGCGCTATCAACTCAAGCTCATCCGCCCTAAGATAATTGTGGCGCTGGGCAGAATTGCCGCGGGCGCGATTGTCGCAGGCGGCGAGAATCCGTTTGGTGAGGAGTTCCGTATCACCAAGCACAGAGGTATTTGGTTTGAGCGCAAAGGCATACAGATAATGGCTACGTATCACCCATCGGCACTCCTTCGTGATGAGACAAAGAAGCGACCTGCGTGGGAGGATTTTAAGAGTTTGAGAGCACGAATTGATAACTTGGAGTGATAGCACCGTGAAAAAAGTTGTTTTGGGAACAGGTTTGCTGATATGCGCGGTTTTACTGCTTGGGATAAGTCAGCTGAGGACAGCTATTTATTTTGCGTCGCCAAGTAATGTAGTAAGTGCTGAATAATCTGCTTCCGACTGAATTGCGCGCAAATTCTTTAAAAGACGAGGAGCGTGTGAGCGCAGTACTGAAGCGAAGTACGAGCGCGACACACGCGACGAAGTACTTTATGAATTTGAAGCAATTCAGCCGGAATGAGGTTGTTCAGTGCTTACTAAAGTAAGTTTTGGTGATGATCCGCTGTTGTATTATGCCGGGGTGCTCTTGGTATGCGGCATAGTTATGAATGTTATGGGGTTTAGGGAGCCAAAGTGATGATAGGCAGGGCGAGAAGTATCTTAGAGATGTTTTCATAATGCTGAACTGGCGTCAATGCTTTGCTGTTGAGTTGTAGAGAGTTTATATTAGACGGGTGGACGGCCATGGACGCAAATCAAATTACTAGCATAATAGCAATAATGGGAACACTACTTGGCACCATACTGGGTGGTGGGGTTTCTTATGCGCTACAATCAAAAGCCCATAAACAGGCAAAGGTATTAAGTGAACTGGATTTTGCTCGGAATAAAAAAATGGATGTTTATCTTGATTTGTTGGAGAAAATAAATGTCGGACAACTAACGTTTATGATTAAGCAATTAGAGAATAATAGTTTAGACTTAAATGATGATATGCCAGAAGTTTCTATATACATTGATCAATTAAGAGAATATATAATCAACAATTACTATCGCTTTTCATTGATCTGTGATGAGAAAGTACTATATGAGTTGGGATGGTTGTCGGGATATTGTAACAGCATAATGACGCGCATTAATAGTGGAGAAATACAAGTGACTAGGGATGAAGAGATTTTACCTATATTAGAATCATTACACAAAAAAGCTATAACAATAGAAAGTCTCATGCGGCACGAATTTAAATCCTAGAGATATTTAAGTCTCGGGATTCAGCATATAAAATAAGCACTGATCTCAGTAAAACCCCACAACCACAGCTGCAGCCAGAAAGGACAACCATGGAAAAATTCTACTCAGGTTTCATCTCAATAATAGGCCGCCCCAACGTTGGCAAATCGACTCTCTTAAATCGCTTCACAGGTGAGAAGGTTGCCATCGTATCGGATAAGCCGCAGACAACCAGGAACAAAATCCGTTCAATCGTAAACGGCGACGATTATCAGATCGTTTTTATAGATACGCCGGGCATTCATACGCCCAAAAGCAAATTTGGCGAATTTATGGTCAAGTCCGCTGAAACTGCGCTTAATGAGGTTGATTGCATACTGTTTTTGGTAGAGCCGGACAAAAAATGCGGCCCGGGCGACTTGAGCATAATTGAGCGGCTGGGTCGTGTTAAGACTCCGGTGTTTTTGGTTATAAATAAAATCGACCAAGTAAAAAAAGAAGCTCTGCTTGAAGTTATAGACAATTATAGGAAACTCTATGATTTTGCGGAGATTATACCTATTAGCGCACAGAATGGTGACAATGCTGACACTCTTATTGCGGCCATCAGAAAAGTGCTGCCGGAGGGCCCGCAGTTTTTCCCGAAAGACATGATAACAGACCAGCCGGAGCGCCATATTTGTGCGGAAATTATAAGGGAGAAGCTACTTCATGTTTTGGAAGATGAAATTCCTCACGGCATCGCTGTCGAGATTCTTTCTTTGAAGGCGCGGTCGGACAAAGATATGGTTGACATAGAAGCCACTATATATTGCGAAAAAGACAGCCATAAAGGAATCGTAATAGGCAAAAACGGCAAGGTGCTGAAACGGGTCGGCACAAATGCCAGGTATGATATTACGCGGCTTTTGGGCTCTCCTGTCAATCTTAAGCTTTGGGTCAAAGTCAAAAAAGACTGGCGCGAAAGTGATTTTCTTTTGAAAAATTTTGGCTATTCGGGTAAAAATTAACCAGTATTAAATGTGGTTCGTCTCCTAAAAATAATGTCAAATTCAAGACTAATTTCTTGGGAGGTACATACACATGGATGAAAATCATTATTGGAACGAATTTTATCTATCAGGCAATATACAGAGCTATCTATCATATAAAAAACAGCAGACAAAAATGTCTTCGGAGGCTATGAGAGCCGAGGCAGATTTATAGAGGTTGAGAGTATGAGTGTTGTAAAATTAAGAGGGCTTGTGCTAAGCGAAGCTAAAAAAGGGGAAGCAGATAAACAGCTTACCCTTTTTTCGTTGGAAGAAGGCAAGGTACACGTCTATGCCAAAGGCGCCAGAAAGATTAAAAGCCGCTACTTTTCAGGCTCAGCACAGTTCGATTATTCAGATTTTGTGCTGTTTTCGGGTGGAGGGTTCTATTCGGTTACGCAAATTGATAAAGTCGCGGGATTTGGTGGTATTTCGACTGATTATGATAAGCTCTTGTATGGTAATTTGTTTTTGGAACTGGTAGATAAAACTACTTTCCCCGGTGAGCCGAACCCTGAGATTTTGAAGTTACTTATAACAGCTTTGCGTGCTTTGGAGCGCGGCATAACAGATAACTTCTGCATAGGGCAGGCCTTTTTGTTCAAATATCTTCAAATATGCGGTTACGAGCCTGTTACAGCAAGCTGTGCAGGCTGCGATAGCGATTTGGGTGCGCCGGAAAAACATTATGGTGCGGATGGGGTGCTTTGCTCGCACTGCGCTGCAAGAACTACGGAGGCTATCAAGATAACAGACACTGTTCTGCATGCTATAAACTACATACTAAACTCAGAGATTAACGAAGCTTTTTCATACAAATTAGATGTCGGAAGCAAAATAATATTACGCCGGGCATCTGACATTTCTTTAGGCAATTTCAACGTTTTTTTGAAGTGTAAAAAATTTATCGACGAAATTTCTGTAGAATAAAAGGATTTTGACACGCGGATGTTGTATATGTAATATAGAGAGGTTTTATAGGAAGCTTATAGGGAGTTGACATAATGAACTTGCGAGAAATCGGCGAAAAATTTGAACTTGACTTTTTAAGCCCTTACGCCGCGAAAAGCATACATAGCAAAGGTCGCAAAAACCCGCACGACAAATGCGACACGAGAACTGAATATCAAAGGGATCGTGACCGTATAATTCATTCAAAATCCCTGCGTAGACTCATGCATAAAACTCAAGTGTTTATCTCGCCGGAAGGCGATCATTATAGAACAAGGCTGACACATACGCTCGAAGTTGCTCAAATTTCGCGAGCGATAGCCCGTGCGCTTAGGCTCAATGAAGATTTGACTGAGGCTATAGCTTTGGGCCATGATCTGGGGCATACACCGTTTGGACATACCGGCGAGGAGGCTTTTGACCGAATTTGGCCGGGCGGGTTTCAGCATAATGAGCAGAGCGTACGTATATGCGAGGTTTTGGAACGAAATTGTGAAGGGCTGAATCTGACGCATGAAACGCTTGACGGCATTCTGAACCACAGGGGCGCCGGCACCCCATCCACGCTGGAAGGCAAAATTGTGCAAATTTCAGATAAAATTGGTTACATAAACCATGACATTGACGATGCGATACGTGCTGGGCTGTTATCGGAGGATGATTTGCCAAGAGATAGCGTCAAAATTCTCGGAAGCTCCAGTGGTGCTCGTATTGACTATTTGATAAGAGACGTTATTTTCAGCAGCATGGAAAAAAACGATATATGCATGACTCCGCATGTGAAAGAGGCCATGTACGATCTGCGTCAATATATGTACGATACGGTATATATGAGCCAGCTTCAAATGAAAGAGCGCAAGAAAATCAAGCGCATTTTGGAGGAGTTGTACGATTACTTCCGAGAAGATGAAGCACGTTTGCCACAGGAGTATAAGAAACTGATTTCGAAAGGCGAATCTGTTGATAGGGCGGCGCTGGATTTTGTGGCGTGTATGACTGATAGATATGCCATGACTCAGTATAATAAGCTGTTTTTGCCGGATAGTTGGGCGGTTTATTAGAAAAGGGATAGACGTATCCCTTATTTATCGTAGGGCGGGGTTCGCTGGCCACTCGGCCAGTTCGCATAGCGAACGTCGAGGGGCTTGCCCCGCTGCAGGCATGATATTTCAGCGGTTATCCGCTAAGAGTCAAACAGGCTATACCTAGCCCAACAGTCAATTAACTTCCACTTATGGTAAGCGAGTGATTTTATGTACTACCCGGACGACTTAATCGAGAGAATCCGCATGGAAAACGACATAGTGAGCCTAATCAGCGAGTACGTGACCTTGACACCAAAAGGCGGCTCGCATTTTGGCTTGTGCCCGTTCCATTCGGAGAAGTCGCCGTCGTTTTCTGTAAGCAGCTTAAAGCAGCTCTATTACTGCTTTGGCTGCGGCGCATCAGGCAATGTTGTGAGCTTTGTGATGCAAAGGGAGAACTATGACTTTCTGACAGCAATCAAGGCCTTGGCGGAGCGCGCGCGGATTGAGCTGCCTGAGGAGAAGCATTCCGAAACTGCTAAAAGAGATGCCCAAACAAAGAAAACGCTGATTGAGATACATAGACTAAGCGCAAGATTTTACTATGATATACTCGTCTCAGACGACGGGCTGGAAGCGAGAAAATATCTGGACGGACGCGGTATCGATCCAAAAGTCAGGATAAAGTTTGGATTAGGATTTGCGCTGGATAGTTGGGATGCGCTTTCTAATTTTCTGCTTGAGCAGGACTTTAAGGAGCCTGTGCTCTTAAAAAGTGGCCTTATAGGCAAAAATAAGAATGGGAAACTCTACGATAGATTTCGAAACAGGCTCATGTTCCCTATATTGGATATTATGGGCAATGTTATAGGTTTTGGCGGACGAATAATAGGCGAAGGTGAGCCAAAGTACCTAAACTCACCTGAGACGCCCATTTTTGAAAAGAGCCGCAACTTATACTCATTGAACTTCGCCCGAACCCTAAATACCAAAGAGCTCATTCTGGTCGAAGGCTATATGGATGTGATTGGCCTCTACCAAGCTGGGTTTAGAAACGCCGTCGCCTCGCTTGGTACTGCATTCAACCAAAACCATGCGAAGATTTTGAAAAAATATGCTTCAGATGTTGTACTTGCATTCGATGGCGACACCGCAGGCAAAAAAGCTGCATCAAAAGCGATACCTATTCTTGTTGAGAATGGGCTTAGGGTCAGGGTACTGGATTTGGACCCTGCTGAGGCCAAAGACCCTGATGATTATATTAAAAAACTAGGGCCTGAGAAGTTTTCGAACAAGCTAAACAATGCTATGAGCCATGTAGCGTTTAATATAAAGCAAATGGAGGTAGAATATGACATACAAACAGATGCGGGCAAGATTGATTTCACCGTAGCGGCGGCAAAGCTGCTTTCCAAGTTGCCGAGCGAGATTGAAAAGGACGTGTATATAGTCGAAACGTCAAAAATTACAGGTATTTCAAGTACGGCAATCAAGTCGGAAATCTCTAAGCAAGCCCAGAGCTCAAATTCAGCCCAGCCCAGACTCAAGCGCAGCTTCGAGCTGGCAAGAGCTGACAGGCACCGCCAAAAAGGTCTATTGGAAGCAAAGAAAAGCATAGTGCTCTACGCCGCTTTGGACAAGCGATTTGCTGAAGCCATTAAGGAAATATTGAGTCCACCGGAGCTGAAGGATTATGTTTTTGTTAAGCTTTTAGAAATTATATATAATATATACAACAAGGGGGGTAATATCTATCCGGCAGAGCTAGTTAATCATTTTGAACACGCGGACGACCAGCGTCAGGTGTCTGATGTTTTCATAAACACAATTACGCCGGAAAGTACAGAGGGGCAGTTAAGAGCCTTGACTGATTGCATCAAGGCTGTCAAGAAAGTGTACATAGAAGAGCAATTATTCAAAATAAATGATGATAATGAAGCATTAAAACTCTTAGAAGCTAAAAATAACCTGGAAAAACTGTATATTAGCCTGTAACTTAGTTAATTATAGGGTTATTGGCAACCTGTACATAAGTAAGTGCTGAATAACCTGCTTAAGACTGAATTGTGCGTAAATTCTTTAAAAGATAAGAAGCGTGTGAGCGCAGTACTAAAGCGAAGTACGAGCGCGATACACGCGACGAAGTACTTTAATGAATTTGAAGCAATTCAGGTGGAATGAGGTTGTTCAGTGCTTACATAACACGAAAGGAAGATTATTATTGAAGCCCGTTGATGATAAAGTACTAGCAGCGAAAATGGCTGAGCTTGTCAGCCTTGGTAAGAGCAAGAAAGGTGTGCTCGCAGCTAAAGAGATTGAAGAGCATCTTGGCGATGTCACAGACGCTGACCAAATCGAAAAAATATACGAAAGTCTGGAAAGCCAAGGCATAGATGTAATGGATAACACAGAATCGCAGGAAGAAGCCGGCAAAGACTTGGATCTTGCAACTGTTGAGAGCAGTATTAATATTGATGATCATGTAAGAATGTATCTTAAAGAAATCGGCAAGGTTCCTCTTTTGACAAGCGATGAGGAGATTGAGCTGGCAAAGCGTATGGCTTTGGGCGATGAGGAAGCAAAGCGCAGGCTCTCGGAAGCCAATTTGCGCCTTGTTGTTAGTATTGCGAAAAGATATGTTGGCCGCGGCATGCTCTTTTTGGACTTAATCCAAGAGGGCAACCTGGGGCTTATGAAAGCCGTGGAGAAATTTGACTACCAAAAAGGCTTTAAATTCAGCACCTATGCCACTTGGTGGATAAGACAAGCCATTACTCGCGCAATCGCGGATCAGGCACGAACCATAAGGATACCTGTCCACATGGTCGAGACTATAAACAAATTAATCCGTGTGTCGCGCCAGCTCTTGCAGGAGCTTGGCCGTGACCCCACGCCGGATGAGCTTGCTAAGGAAATGCAAATGTCCGTTGGCAAAGTGCGTGAGATTATGAAAATAGCGCAGGAGCCGGTTTCTTTGGAGACCCCTATAGGCGAGGAAGAGGACAGTCACTTAGGCGATTTTATACCTGATGACGATATCCCGGCCCCGGCTGAGGCTGCCGCTTTCACTCTGCTTAAAGAACAGCTCATCGACGTGCTTGACACATTAACAGAGCGCGAAGAGAAGGTGCTGAGACTTCGCTTTGGGCTTGACGATGGCCGCGCGCGCACATTGGAGGAAGTCGGAAAAGAATTCAATGTGACCCGCGAACGTATAAGGCAAATTGAAGCAAAAGCCTTAAGAAAGCTCCGTCATCCCAGCCGCTCAAAGAAGCTGAAGGACTATTTGGAATAAGCTATATATATCTTATCATAAGCAAAAGGCGAATTTTGGTGAATTTATGCATATCACAAAAAGAATTTCTTCCATTTGCAGTTACTTGGAAGGCTCTAAATTAGCCGATATTGGGACAGACCATTGTTTTTTACCAATATTTGCCATAAAATCCGGGAAAGTTGATAGTGCCATAGGCGTCGATGTGGCCTCGCAGCCACTGCACCGCGCGTATGAAAATGTATCGCATGAAGGGCTTTGGGATAAAATAGAGCTCAGGCTCGGGAATGGACTTACACCTATAGCGCCCGGCGAATGCGATACAGCTGTAATATCCGGCATGGGCGGTGCTTTGATTAGCACAATCATAGAAAATGGGCTGCATGTGGCCCGTGGACTTAGCCAACTGATACTGTCGCCCCAATCAGATCCGGCACTTGTCCGCAGGAGTCTACATAAATTTGGCTTTGAAATTTATAACGAGGATATGGTGGCGGACGGGGCAAAATTCTATCCCTTGATACTGGCGCGCCCATGCGAGAAATATGAAACACAAGGGTATTCTGACTTTGATTACGAGTTTGGAAAAATAATGCTTGCAAAGCCTAACTGCGATTTTCTCGACTTTTTGAGGGAACTGCATAGGAAGAATGAAAATATAATAAATAATAACCCCCTTACAGAGACCAGAAAGGCTGAGGTTTTGGAGGTCAATGGGTTCGTGAGGGAGTTTCTTAACAGCATATAGTGCTGATAAAAGCTCAATGTACCCCCCCGGGAGGAGTTTGTTTTTAATGCTATCACTAACTAAACTTGCAATATTAACAGGTGGAGTGCTTTGCGCTGTTTTAGCCAATGTCGCCATCAGCCTGAAGCTCCCGAAGAAGGTCCATGTAGATATACCGGTCAAAGGCCTTCCCGGAAGGCTTCATGGCCTGAAAATACTGCATCTTTCTGATATTCATAATAAGTCAACAACTCGCATTAATGTTGACGTATGGGATATTGTATCAAAAACAGATTTCGATTTGGCGGTTATAACAGGTGATATGACGGAGAGATACTTCGACCAGGTTTTACCGCTTAAAAAACCCTTAACAGTCCTCGCGGCTCGTGTGCCTGTCTTTTTTGTAGATGGCAACCATGAGCAAACTCATTTTAAAGAGATGAAAGCATTCATGAATTCCTGCGGTGTCACTGTTCTGGACGACTGTAAAGTCACTTTGGAGATAAAAGGCACACCGCTTGAAATTCTTGGAATCAGAGACTATTACTATCAGAAATGGCGGCGATTCAAATCGTTTGAGCGGCTTATGGAAGATGAAGTTAAATGCGGCTTTCGCATACTTTTAAGCCATCAACCGCAAATAATAGATAAGCTCTCATATTTTGAAGATATCCTCGTTCTCTGCGGCCACACCCACGGCGGCCAGATACGCCTTCCCTTTACGAATACAATTGTAGCCCCCGGTCAGGGGTTTTTCCCTAAGTATGGTAATGGTTTTTACAAGGTGAAGAGCTGCTATATGTATATTTCCAGAGGCATAGGCGCTTCACGTATACCAGTCAGATTCTTTAACCGGCCGGAAGTGGCTGTGTTGAGGCTGGTGGAATAATTCAAATATATAGCTTCCCTATACAAACTAGCCCCGGTGCGAATGCGCCGGGGCTAAAAACTGTTGGTTTATAGTCGTTAAACTTGAAAAAACGCACAAGAAAGCGCAGGGATTTTTTTGTTAGATTAGGCTGGCCGTCGGCCGTACGGCCACCTACTCGCCAGGCATCCAGAAAGTCCGGGCGCGCATAGTAGGAACCAGAAGAACCTGAAGGTGCGTATTATTTTCGCTGAAAGTGAAAAGTTCTGAGTAGGCAAAATCGTGAGAGCGGTAAAGCTACGACGACATATAACGGAAAAATAACAAGCTTTATGTGCGCTTTTTCGAGGTTAGCGACTATAGTGCGCAATCATAATAGAACAACAGTCCACAGCACTTGATAAATAGCCCCCAAATACAAGAGAATCAAGCCCCAGTGCAAATGCACTGGGGCTAATACAAAGTTTTAATTAAACTTTTTCAGAAGTTTATGGAGCCTGAGGCGAAGCCTCAGGGGGGCTATAACCAAAAAGGTTACGAGGTTTAGGGCAGGTCTCAATCAAGGTTTTACAAATTCAAGAACAGTCTCGTAAACAACACTATCAACGGCAATGCAAACACTGTCCTCATCATGAAGATAATGAACAATTTACCAATGTTAAGCGGCATTCTGGATTTGATAATAAGTACACCTGTTTCCGCCAGATAGACGACTTGAACGATAGACAGAACACCCAGTATAAATTGTGTCTCCACAGGAGCGCCGCCAAGGAAAATTGCAGGTAGGAACATATCGATAAAGCCAACCAGCGCCGCAGGAGCAAAATCTGCTGCATACTCAATGCGGAAAACATCTAAAAACCATACCATCGGAGCAGCAATGTAATCAAAAGCATCTGTAAGCTCAACTACCATTAAGCCTAATGTACCCCATGCTAAAACGATGGGAATCAAGTCCATGAAAATATTGAGGTAATTATTAAGGCCTGCTTTAACAATATCGTCTGCTGTTGTTTTATCAGCACGTGCAGTGGCAGTGGATAGCGCCCACTGAAAACGAGTAGTATTTTCAGGCGATGACTCTTCATTGATTTGCTTGCCGACATCTTCTAAATATGTATCAGGCAAATTACGCAGCGGCCAAATCCTTGGCATAACAATCGCAAGGATGATACAAACGAGATAGACAATACCAATAAATGGAAAAAACAACTCGGATATACCAATTTGTCTAACAACAACAAAGGTGAACGGTAAAGATACAAACGAGAAATTAACAGCGATAACAGCCGCTTCACGCCCGGTATAGTATCCTCGCTCATGCTGGCCGCGAGTAATGATAACAGACGCAACGGAAGAGCCAAACCACGAAGCCATTAAGTCAACAGAAGCACGCCCCGGTAAAGTAAATAAGGCTCTTACAAACTTTTTTATGTAGATGCCGATAAATTCCATTAAGCCAAAGTCAGTAATCAAAGGCATGGTTGGTGCCAGGAAAATGAAAATCGTTACCAACGAGGCTACAAGGCCAATCATTACATCCCCGGTAAAGCTGGCAATTACCGCATCAGGTCCAAGCCCTAAGAAAATCATCCATACAAAGATAAAAGCTATAACTTTGGTGACAAAATAAAGGGGCGATACACGGAAAAGCGCTCTCATTTTCAGATTGTCCTCAATAAATGAAGGCTTGACAGTGTACGCTAAAATTGTACCAAATAAAGAAATAGTGATTGCGATAAGCCCGATTAAGTGGTGCAGATGCAGATCCACACCGCCACCGAATGCCTCCGGTGAACCATACGACGTTGTTACAGTGACTGCCGTAAAAATATTGTCATTGACCCAATCAATAGCAATACCAAGCGGGATATTAAAGAATCTCTCGCCATCATCATTAACAATAGGTATCGGTGCCATAAATAAAAACACACCGACTAAAGACATGATAATAAATTTCCTGATATGCTTTGTTTCAGGTTTGAACAGCTCGTTCAAATTAATCTCCTCCTACCTAAGTAATTATCGTGTGCATATCTTCTTTTATGTGCTATAACTTGCCCGTGTTTTCCCAAGTTAAGCCCGTATACACAACACCTTAATTTCGATTTACTTATTCTACAACATTTTTCCAACAAACGCAAGAGGTAAATTGCAATTTAATGCATAAACATGCACGAAAGTGAATTAATGGCCCCAATTAATGCATAAAAATGCATTGCGTGTGAATTTTAAAAACTTTTTAAATGGTTTTTTCAGAATGTTTTTTTACTGAGGGTCTTTTTCTTAAATTTTTGCCATTATTGGCAAAACAAGGAATAAACCCAGCTCTATTTGACTATATTTATAGAAGACAAGCGCAATGAAAAGGGTTATAGCTGATTAACATAAAAAGACGTCGATAAAGCTTGTTATTTCTGCGCCCCTCTTCGTCGTGCCCTCCTAGCGTACTCCTTTCAGTATGCGTCGTCGGGCACTCCTTGACTGACGGAAAATTAACTGCGCTTTACCTAACCTGTTTTTAAGTTAATCAGCTATAGAAACACAAAGGAGGGTTCTATCATAAGTATCGTGGGTAAAGGGTTAGGCCTGTGGCCAAGAAAAAGCAAAGGAATATCTGATGAGGATAAAGAAATTGTTGTAGCGCTTAATGACTTAAACAGGGAAATAAAAAGTTTGCACATGAGTCTCGACAGCATAACCGACCCCGCTCTCATAGATGCTCATATTTATGAGATGAAAGCGGTAAATATGCGCTATAAATATTACTTGGATATGTGCAAAATAAGAGGCATTATCGCCGATGTTTTTTAACCTGAGTTCGCCATGGTCGAGCTATACGCGAAGCGTATGAAATTGCGTAGCAATTTTCAGGATTATGAGTATATTTTCGTGCAGTTTTTCCACGAAAATGTACGAATACGCCATAAGAGGTGATATATCTATGGATTATAATTCTGTCATTACATGGATGATAGTAATTTGTTTAATCTTTATCGGGCTTATTATGTTTGCTAAGCCCGTAAAATACATAATAAAGTTTCTCATGCAAGCGGTTTGCGGCATGCTGTTGGCAGTGGTTTTCAACTTTTTATTAGCGCCATTCAGCGTGGCTATCGGGCTTAATTACCTTACTTTTTTTATTTCAGGGCTGTTAGGTATTCCCGGATTTGCTATGTTGTATGTTGTAGCGGCAATAGTATAGTGCCTTAATGATTTAGCGAGATGAATCTCCATAACCTTGCCCTGTCTATCTCGGAAGCATAATCAATTCCCACACGCGGGGAGGTTTCGTATGCCAGTGGGGCTCCATCCTCCAGCCAAAGTGTATCCGATGTGATAAAACTTTCTCGGTTTAGAGTGCGGTCTATTTGCATGGATTTTGTCAATCGGCCCGGGCCGGTTATTCCTTCAACGCCGCGAATTAAAACTGCTTCCGGCGCGCCTTCGCTTGCTGCGACTACATTTAGAAGATTATGGATTCCATAACACAAATAAATGTACGCAATACCACCGGCTTCGTACATAACAGAATTACGCGGAGTTTTGCCGCGATGAGCATGGCAGGCTGTGTCGCTTTCACCGGCATATGCCTCAGTTTCAGTTATGCGTAGGCGTATAACATTTCCTTCAATGCTGCGGCATAAAACTTTGCCCAGTAACAGTGGCGCCATATCTACTGCTGACTGCATATAAAATTCTTGCGGCAAGCGCATGTAATTACCTCCTTGTGCTGGTTTTTTGCTTGTTGTGGTAATAGTTTTATATTTCGTTATTTTACACAAAAAATTCTGGTTTTTCAATGATGTTCGACAATATACTATTTTTTGCGTTTTGAGTTGAAGCGTCCCATGAGACATGATATACTTAATTGGCAAAATCGGACTGATTTTGCTACTCACATATATTATACTTATCATACTCCGGGAGGCGTTATTTCTAATGAGATGCAGTGGCAGTATCAAAATTCTAAGTGGTAATTCAAACCCTAAACTGGCGCAAGCCATCGCTTCTATTCTTGGACAAGAACTTCTTAATGCAACGGTCGAAAAATTTTCTGACGGTGAGATTTCAGTCAATATTCACGAGTCGGTTAGAGGCTGTGATATTTTTATTATTCAGTCTACGTCCGGGCCGGTTAATGACAATCTTATGGAGCTTCTGATACTTATTGATGCCATGAAACGTGCGTCAGCCGGCAGAATTAATGTGGTTATGCCGTATTATGGTTATGCAAGGCAAGATAGAAAGGCTAAGGCCAGGGATCCGATAAGCGCAAAGCTTGTCGCTAATCTTATCACAACCGCGGGAGCGGACAGGCTCATTACTATGGATTTGCATTGCCAACAGCTGCAAGGATTTTTTGACATTCCTGTTGACCATCTTGTAGGAGGCCCTATCTTTAAAGATTATTATGAGAGAAAGTTTAAGGATACAAGGGACTTAGTTGTGGTCGCACCTGACCTAGGCTCTTCAGCAAGGTCGAGATATTTTGCAGACGCTATAGGTTCTACGGTTGCTATTGTTGACAAGAAGCGTGACAAGAAAAATGAAAGCCGTGTTCTGGACTTGATAGGTGACGTTAAAGGAAAGACTGCTATTTTGATAGACGACATGGTTGACACGGGTGGGTCTATTGTAAATGCCGCGAACGCCGTTTTGGAAAACGGCGCTAAAGAAGTACATATTTGCTGTACGCATGGAGTTTTTTCACGAAATGCAATTCAGCTTATTGAGAGTTCCGCTATATGTGAGATGGTTGTTTTGGACACCATAGCGCCCAAGGAAATAAATACTGATAAGATAAAATACTTATCTGTAGCCAGCAACTTCGCAGAGGCTATAGATCGCGTACATAACGAGCGCTCTGTTTCAGAGATGTTCGTGGAATCTAAAATAAGCAGATATCAATGATATAGCCAGTGCAATCGAAAGGATTTTCTATGTTAATAATTGCTGGGCTTGGAAATCCGGGGAAAAATTATCATGGCACACGCCATAATATTGGATTTGAAGCGCTTAACAAATTTGTATATGACCATAATTTTGGCTTCAACAAAGCCAAGTTTCGCTCCCATGTGGCTGAGGGCATTGTCTTCGGCCGCAAAGTTGTGCTCTTAAAGCCTCAAACTTACATGAATTTAAGCGGCGAAGCGATTCGTGATGCGCTTATCTTCTATAAGCTTGGCCCGGAAAATTTGGTTGTGATATATGACGATACGGCACTTGAGCTTGGTGAAGTGCGCGTGCGAAAGCAAGGCTCCGCGGGTGGGCATAACGGAATGAAAAATATCATTTATCAGCTGGATAGCGATGTGTTTACGCGGATACGTGTGGGCGTCGGTGCTAAGCCGCCGGGCTATGCTTTGTCAAGTTATGTCCTCAGTCGCTTTGCAAAAAATGAGATAGAAAGCATGATAGAAGGTGTAACCCGCGGGACAGATGCGCTTGAGATTATAATCAAGGACTCTGTTGACGCCGCAATGAATAAGTTTAATAAGAAAAGGAAGCCTGAAAAGGTTGAAGAACCTGAGAAAGAAGAGCCAGATGATGGGGAGTGCACTACGTTGTCCTAATGAGTAGAATGATTCACTCTGTGATATAAGTTAGATGCGTGGTCACTTTTACCGACATACGGAGGAAATAAATGAGCAACATTTCAATCAAAAATGGATTATACGAGCCCTTAAGTGAACTAAGGGCTTTTCAGTTTGTGACGCAAGCCGATACCGATGCTATTTCACCGCTGCTTCTTTCGGGCATGATGGATTCGCAGAAATGTCATATAGTCGGTGCACTAAAAGAGATTAAAGACAATACTATACTTGTAATTACCTATTCGGAGCTCAAGGCCAAAGAAATTTATGAGGACTTGGCGTTTTTTATCAAGCAGCCAAACAATCTGTTCTTATACCCTGCCAAAGATATGGTGTTTTACTCAGCTGATGTCAAAAGCTCGCTTATAACAAAAGAACGGTTTGCGGCAATAAACGCGCTGTTAAAAGATGAGAAGCCTGTGATCATAGCATCTATTGAGGCTTTGTTTGACCGCCTCTCGCCCCCTGATGTTTTTATGGATCATATCATTCGGTTATCTGTCGGTGATAGGCATGATTTGGGTGTGCTTGCGAAGAAGCTTACTATGATGGGCTATGAGCGCCGTGATGTTGCAGAGGCGGCCGGGCAGTTTTCAATGCGCGGGGGCATACTGGATGTTTTTAGTGCAATATATGATAACCCCATGCGGGTTGAGTTTTTTGACGATGAAATTGACTCAATTAGAGCTATAGATCCGGAAAGTCAGCGCTCTATCGCAAAATGGGATTCTGTGGAAATTTTTCCTATGAAAGAATTAGTTTACGATGAATACACGCTGGATGAAGCGATAAAAAAAATAGAGCCTGAGTTTGCAAAAACCTTGGCAAATTATGAGAAAAAAGGTTTGTATGAGGCTGCGGCACAGCTGAGAGCATCTGTTGGCGAGGTTATAGAGAATCTTAGGAGCGATGGGAATTCACGGGATGTTGACAGGTTCATACAATATTTCTATGAGAAGGGCACGTCTCTTTTGGACTATTTGCCAAAAGATACTTATATATTCTTCGACGAAAGCGCTCGTATAAGCCAAAAAAGCGAGACAGCCGCCGAGGAGTTCTCTCAAGGTGTGCAAAACCGTCTGATTAAGGGGTATCTTCTGCCACAGCAGGCGGACATGATTTTTTCTTATGGGCAGATTGTTTCAATGTGCGGCAAGTTCCCGCAGGTGATAATGAACTCTATGGTTTCTACCATGCGTGAGTTTAAGCCCAAAGAAATGGCCTCGTTTGCTGTAAAAGGCGCTACTTCTCTGCAAAATCGCATGGATCTAATGGTTGATGATATTAACTATCTCAAGTCCGGTGGATATAAAATTGTGCTGCTCTCAGGTAATAAGACTCGCGGCGAACGAATCGTTGGGGAGCTTGCAGAGCATGGCATATCCGCACGTTTTTTCGAGGAGGCGGGGGGCGCTCAGCTTAGCACGTCGTTTGTGTCAGTAATTTCAGGAAGTCTAAAACGTGGGTTCATGTACGATGACATAAGGCTTGCGTTTTTGTCGGATAAAGATATATTTGGAGAAAAATCGAGGCCAAAACGCTATAAAAAACACAAAAATGCGAGAAAAATAAACAGTTTTATTGAGCTTAAAGTTGGCGATTATATCGTCCATGAAAACCATGGAATCGGCATATTTTCCGGTATTGAAACTATTATTAGCGATCAGGTTAAGCGTGACTATATAAAGCTTACCTATGCCGATGGAGGTAATCTCTACATTCCGACCAGCCAAATGGACATGATACAAAAATACATTGGTGGTGAGTCGGCAAAGCCTAAAATGAATCGCCTTGGCGGTGCAGACTGGGCGCGTGCAAAGACGCGTACTAAAGGTGCTGTAGAGATACTGGCTAAGGATTTAATTGAGCTTTACGCTAAGCGTGAGGCTTCCATGGGTTTCAGATATGGCAAGGACACTGTTTGGCAGAATGAGTTTGAAGAAACATTCCCATTCGATGAGACGGACGACCAGCTTACATCTATCGAGGACGTTAAGCGGGACATGGAGTCACCTAAGGTTATGGATAGACTGATTTGCGGGGATGTTGGCTACGGAAAAACTGAGATTGCTCTGCGCGCTGCTTTCAAGGCCGTTCAAGACAGCAAGCAGGTGGCGTACTTGGTCCCCACGACCATTCTTGCACAGCAGCATTATAATACTTTTGTACAACGAATGCAGGATTTTCCTGTTTCTATAGCTATGATGAGCCGCTTTCGCTCGCAAAAAGAGCTCAAGGCAACAGCTGACGGACTTGCTAAAGGGCAAGTGGATATTGTCGTTGGGACGCATAGACTGCTTTCAAAAGATGTGCAATTTAAAGACCTTGGGCTTGTTATCGTGGATGAGGAGCAACGCTTTGGTGTGGGGCATAAAGAAAAGCTCAAGAGTCTTAAAGAAAATGTCGATGTGCTTACTCTTACCGCGACGCCTATTCCGCGTACGCTGCACATGAGCTTGGCAGGTATTCGTAATATGAGCCTCTTAGATGAGCCTCCTTCTGAGCGAAAGCCTATTCAAACTTATGTTATGGAATACGATGAGCAATTTGTAAAGGACGCGATTTATCGCGAACTTTCGCGTGGCGGGCAGGTTTATTATCTGCATAACCGTGTGAGCAATATCTCGGACATGGCTAAGCGTGTGCAAAACCTCGTGCCTGAGGCGAACGTTTCCTATGCTCATGGGCAAATGGCTGAAAAAGAGCTTGAAAGCATTATGATGGACTTTGTAAATGGAGAAATAAATGTATTGGTATGTACCACTATCATTGAATCCGGACTTGACATTTCAAATGTCAATACGATGATTATACATGATGCTGATCATTATGGCTTGTCACAATTATACCAGCTTCGCGGACGCGTGGGGCGCGGTGGGCGGATTGCATACTGCTATTTGATGTATCGCAAGGATAAAGTTCTCACGGAAGTTGCGGAGAAACGTCTGCAAACCATTAGGGATTTCACAGAGTTTGGCTCAGGGTTTAAAATTTCCATGCGCGACCTTGAAATTCGCGGTGCCGGCAACCTTTTGGGTGAATCGCAGCACGGGCATATGAACAGTGTGGGATATGATATGTATTGCAGGCTTTTGGGTGATGAGATTGAGAGGCTCAAGGGCGTAACCCCTGAGGAAATCTTTGAGACATACATTGATCTTGAGCTGACTGCATACCTCCCGGCGGACTATATTCCAAATGAAGAGCAGCGCCTTGAAATATACAAGAAAATCTCGCTAATACGTGACAAAAGCGATTATCTGGACGTACAGGATGAGCTTTTGGATCGCTTTGGTGACTTGCCGAAGGCCGTCATGAGCCTTATGGATATTGCCTACATGAAAGCCGCGGCAAATAAAGTGGGCGTGATAAGCGTGACCGGCAAAGCGAAAAACATCGTTATCACTTTCAAAAACGACGCCCAGGCTGATCCTATAAAGATTACCCAGATTTGTGCGGCGTCAAGGAATTTGAGCTTCACTGTGGCTAATAATCCTTTTATCACCTATAGGCCCGTAGGGGAAGTGTCTGTAAAGGATATCAGGGCGCTAACTGAGATATTTGAAGGAATTGTGGGGTAGGGGAGATGTCGGACAGTTCGTGCAGTGAGCTGTGGGGGCAAGCCCTCGCCCTACGATGGTGTTTTTTAGTACCCCTATAGAGGTGTGAACTCCTAAAGTTAGTCGAGGAAGCAGGTGCGTATGATGTTAAAAAAGATTTTCTCAAAAAGAACTTTTATAATAACAAAAGTCACATACATCCTTGTTGCATTGGCTTTTTTAATAGGTTATGTTACATATAGCGGTGGTAGTTTTTTCTCTTTTGGCCCCAGCTTTGGCGGTATAGTATTATCATTTTTAGCCACCCCTTTTATTCTTATAGGGAGCATCATTTATATCATCGCAAAAAAGCAAAATATTGCATATGTGCTTATTGGATACTTAATTCTCACTGTTGGTGTTGGTAGTATAAGCATTAGCTCTGTTATAGCAAGAGATAGACGTAATGAACGTGCTCGTACTCAGCAATGGCAAGAAACGACAAGGCAAGCTGTTGACTTTGTTGAAGATGCAATCGGTGTTGATGTACAGATGATTTATCCTAATGCTGAATTTTATGTGCAGTACCTAGGCGGTTCCGGCGATGATACTCGCTGGAATGCTTTTATTAGATTAGGAGGCTTCAGATTTGAAAATCAGCCTGATTTCGATGAAGAAATATCAAATTGGAGAGAAATAATACAGAGCGCCTCCTTTAGTGATTTCCCGCACAGAATCAGCGTTAGATACTATTTTGAAGATACGCAACATCATTTTGCTTCTATTTCATTGAGCAATTTAACTCTATCTTACTTTCCTTTAGGTATGTCAGAGGATGGTTTTGCATATTTAACACCAATCCTTGAGGATTATCTTAGCAGGTTTCATGACGATTTTAGTGTCCGGGCTGATTGGCGCTTTTGGGTAACGATACGTAAAGAGTTAAGTCATGAAGATGAGCTAAACGAAGAAGAAATGTGGGAAAGTTTCGTGAGATTGCATAATATAAATACCGAATTGGTTGGGATTGAAGTTTCCTATAGGTTTTGCGATGTTTTCGCGGGGCGATCTTACAATGTCCATCGGCGTCGTTGGTCCGGACGCCAATAGTAAAGCAAAGCCGTTCCAATTACACTCGCCTTGTAAAGCCACAAGTTAGTGTAGCTTGGAAATTTATTAAATGTGAAGAGGTTGTGGGGCAGAGAGGGATGTTGTTGATGGTGATAAATTAACAGAAGATTTATAGCTATAATATGACGTGCATTGTCAGATTTTGGATGCTATAGTGTATATCAATATCAAGAAGTACAATTAATTTAATGAGAGGGGCTGTAGATTATGCCGGGGATTATTATCATGCATTCATTTAAGCTTAAGGAAGGGGCGTCTGTACAGGACTTCATGCTTGCTGCGACTGATGTGCAGAACAATGTTAACAAAGGGTATTCTTACCAATTGTTAAGAGACGGAGAAAACTGGGCAGATATGTGTGTTTTTGAAACAGAGGAGGATTTCCAGAATTTCGTAAAAAATGTGGACGAGGTTGTTAATAATCCTTATATTAAGAAATTTCAATCTTATCTTGACGGAAAAGGTATTTCACGTCGTCGCTTTACTGTTGAAAAGAGCTATTAGACTCATGGAAATCAATTTTGATTTCCGTGTCGTTAAAATACATCGTTATGTACCCGAAAGAAGCCGAGTGCCGCTTGCGGCAGTTTTCGCGAAAGCGAAAACTACTGAGCTAGAGGGTGTCTAACAAGATTAGTGTGCGGGCTTTCGAGTCTTATTTTTCGTCAATCGGGAAGGCGACGACGACGCATATACAGAGTGAATCTGCTAACACTCCTCAGAATTTTTGTCTGCGGCAAAAGTCGCTCGGAATTTTCGTCTTCGATGAAAACGGTTCTGTGCACCGCAGACTTTAGGCGTCGCAGACTTAAGCCCGCAGCTCCGGCTTTGCCGGAGCGAGGAAAATTGCTGGCCGTGAACGAGCGGATACCCATTAAAACAAAGTTTTAATGGGTATCGGTAGTGAGTAAGCAATTTGTTCATTAAGTTCATCGTAAAAATGCTAAAGAACGCGTAGCGGGCGACGCGTTTTTACGACATATTAACTTCCCAAATCCTCTAACAGCCTCATAAGTGCGTCTTCGCCTTGCACTAATATTCCTGCTTGCAGTCGCTCTCTTTCGGTTTCGGGCAAGCTGTTTATAGAGATGTTTGTGATATCTTTGAGTCTGGAGCCATCGACGCCGGCATCGTAGAAAATTGCGACGAAGCCATCAGACGTGACACTCACAAGATAAACTTCTTTTGGAGGAGGAGGGATTTCTCTTCGGAGTGTGGCACCACTGCTGTCATAGGTGTCTATAGTCCACTGAGGGAATACTGTTTGCAGGTACCTGCTTGTTCTGTCTACAAGCGCGTGGGGGATTTCCATTTCCCATACCTCGACTTCGTTGTTACCTCTTGTGTAGTGCTCAAATCGAATGATTGCGCCTGGGGCAAATCTTTCCATTTCTGTGTAGTCTGAATACACTGTCTGAGCGATTGGCTCGGTGGGTGTATCATAGCGTGAAGATGTTACACGAACACTCGCAAATACGGCAACATCTTCCTCGTGGTGAGTAGACTCTCTGTCCATTACGGCGTTGTAGCCGATGAAAATTCCAGCTCCCGCTATGGTTGCCAAGAGCAATGTGAAAAATAAGGTGTTGAAAAACTGCTTCAAATGATCCCCCTCCCTACTTCATTAAAACCCAAATGCTTCGCCCATTACCAGAATAATATCATCTTCCGGCGGGCTGCTATCCTGCCACCATTCTACTATTCGAAAGCGCACTCGTACTAAGGGGTCGCTTTCGCGAATGTCATTGTCTATGAGTGCATACTCGGAGTCTGAAAGTAAAGCCCTTAACGACTCCTGAGCATCAGGTGGAACTTCGCCTCTTGTAATGTCAACAAAGCACAGTGGTGGGAACATAACACACCACCAGTTTGTGCCTGAGGAGCTGCCGATATCGATTCGGAGCGCTTCATAATTGCCGGCGGGTAGGGTGATTGCGCCGTACTGCTTTGTAGGAAAGCGGCTCAGTTCCAGGCTTGCTCTGACCGGCAAATGATAGCCTTCACTGTGAACGATATTCTGTGCGAAACTCTCTATTTCAGCTAGGTTTGAACTGATAAGCTCTCGCGCTTCCTCAACTGAGCCGACAGCGGAAAGTATTGTGTGATACTCATCCAGTACAGCCTCTTTAACACGCATCTTTAGAGCTTGATCAGCCTCGCTGTTGCTGTTAGGCAGCACATGGAAGCGAACGACTTGTGCGGATATTGCCTCGAGGGCTTGATAAGAGTGCTGTCTCGTATGAAATCCGGCTAGAACAGTGAATGCTACCCCGCACAAGAGAGAGGCGAGCAGTATCTTTTTCTCACGTTTATACCAATTGATTATTTTATTCATTGCATTCCTCCGAAAATAATGTATCTGCCAGTAATATTTCCAATTTTCTGGGATTTTATACAACGGGCAATGGTGCATAACATGTATAAGTGCTACGCCTATTCAGCAATGCTCCCCGTGCCGCTAATCATTACATCGATTTCAAGAACAAATGGCATGTCAAGAATGTCAATTCCTCCGATTTCTATGTGACGCCTATGAAGGTTCGGACGTTTCTTCTCGAGCTCCCGCGAGATGTTGAAGCCATCGACCCCCATTCTGACATAGAGGGCTTCATGAACCCTTTCAATGTCATTTCTTATGCTATCCTCTGTTATGCGCTGCAATAAACACTTATCAATGTTTTTTGTGCCGGGAGCCTCTTCCAGATCGCCGGTCAATGCAATTTTTATCTTGGCATAAAGGCGCTCATCTAATTCAAAAAAGTCAAATTCAGATTTGTATTTGTTGATTTTTATGCTTAAAACATACTCCTCGTGTTCAATGCTAAATTCAAGGTGTTTGGCATTGTCATGAAGCCATGAAAGCGCACGCAGTTCATATTCATCGAGCCAGCCCCGCAGTGTATAATCGCTCATGACTGCCGCCCCTGAGAATGTGAAACCTTCATCGCCGGCCTCAATACGTGGGATAATGGCCGTTTGGCCTTCCGCAAAATACTTAGCAAGGCTGTCCAGGGTTTGGCGATGGAGCGTTGAGGGGTTTCTTTTCTTGAAAAAGTTTGAAATATAGGCTCCGATGAGGCTCTCATCTTTCGATTCAAAGTCTATGATGTCTGCCCCTTCTCCTGGGGTGGCCAACACGAGGAGCGTACGGCTTACACTGCGGTCCCTTATAAGTGTGTCCATTGCGTGTTTGAACAATTCTCTATCTTTAAGAAGCCCTTCACCACAGACAAGGGCCTTCATATGCCCCAGAAAAATATCTCTTTCGGAGGATGAGTTTGAGCTGTATATTGCGTTGTTTAAGCTTCTATGGACTCCTGTTTTAATGTCTTTGCCTTTGTCAGGCTCATCACCGCTAATTTGGGGCATCTCAAGGGTCACGGAGTATGCATCAGAAACATCTTGATCAATATCAATGCTTATGGCTGTTACGAAGCCTCTATTGCTGAGCTCTGAGCTGTCCCAACAGCCAATTAGGAAGATAGCGCAGAGGCAGGCCAGCACACCAATCCTGCGTTGACATCTTCTAAGAATTTTTTCCATGGTTTATCCTCCTCAGTTTAGCCATGACCAGTAAAATGATAGGCAAAATCAGCATATATACTGTTCCCATATAGAAGAAATTAAGCTCCTTGACTTGGTAGACTAGGTCAATGTCGTTCAATATAAAGCTAAGAATAAATGTCAGGATTGATATAATTATCAGGTAGTGTTTATGCTTGCCTACTTTAAGCGCGGACTTCGCCGCGACTGATGCGAAGAACAGCCCCGCGCTTACCATAGCAAAAACCGAGAGTATCCAAAAGCTCATCATAAGGGCTTCTTGGCGTTCTATGAATGAGCCGGGCAGGGGGGTTGCGTCCATCATTTCAAGTACAGGCCACATCTGGTTTTGAAGATTATAAGGACCGAAGCGGCAGATTGCCAGTACAATGCTTGCACACATGAGCACACCTATGGCGAAAATGCTGGATATGGCACGTGAAGACACGTGCTTATGGCGGTTCAGATACGGCGATATCAAAAGTATGAACTCAATGCCTGAGAAGGCGAAAAGCAGATGGAAAGCACCTTCAAAAAACTGCGGCGCATCTGAGCTTAGGACTGGCTTAAGCTCAGAGAAGTCAACATTGGCGCCAACAATAATGAACACAAATATGAGGGGGATGAAAATCAGCCAAATTATAATCTGGCCTATTCGCGCCCGGGTTTCTATGCCTTTTCCGGCGGCGTAAGCGCTTACGATGAGTAAAGATATGGCGATAACTGTAAACGGAGTGTTATATAAAAGCACATGCTTTGCTATTTCTGCAAAATACCTAAGCTCACAGGCCATACTGACTATGATTCTAAAGACAAGCCCAAATACCAGAACGAAGGCTATGGGTTTTGTGAGCAAGGTTCGCGTACTCATAGAAAGTTTTGTGCGGAAAGCGTTGTACAAGCGTGGTTATGATGAGCACGGCAAGCATGGCCAGGGCTATGGTGAACATGAAAGTTATCCAGCCGTCGCGCCCGGCGAACATAGCAGCCCTTCTGGGCAGCACGATGACACCTGTGCCGAAAATGTCCAATATCAAGAGTATCTGAAATTGCCGCAGCGAAATTCTATCGTTTAGAGAAAACATATTTACTCCTTCTCATGCGTATTGCCGATTTTAGTTGTATTTATTCGAACTTGCTCTTCCGGGTTTGCATAAATCGGCCGCCTTTTCATCATGAAAAACGGTGGGCGGAACAGACTGTCGATATAATCTTTGTTACCGGTGACCTCACCTGCTGCAAATGGGAACAGATAGGGGATGCCGAAGCTTTTCAAAGATGCCAGGTGGATGAGTATTAAAATAACACCAAGCCAAAAGCCAAACAGCCCAAGTACTGCAGAGAATATTATGAGCATGTATTTAACAATGCGAAAGCCATTGACCAAAGATGTATGAGGTATAGCGAAGCTCGCGATGCTTGTGATAGCGATTACGATGACTACAATGGGGCTCACAAGGCCGACTTCAACGGCAGCTTGACCCATTATGAGGCCGCCGACTACGCCGATTGCGCCGCCCATGGCACCGGGGAGGCGAATGCCTGCTTCTTTTAAGAGTTCAAACGCCAAGTCCATTATAATCAGCTCGCCTACGGCCGGGAATGGTACACCCCTGCTTGCGCCTGCGAAATTAAGCATCAAAAACATAGGAAGCATGGATGGGTGATGCGTTGATATGACTATATAAAGTGCGGGCAAACACACAGCTAAAAATCCACCTATGAACCTAAGTGTTCTGGTGAAACTCATAATTTCAAAACGTTGGTTATAATCCTCAACAGATTGGAAGAATGTATTCATAGTGGTCGGGACAATAAGCACAAAGGGCGAATTGTCAACAATTATAACTATGCGGCCTTCCAATATAGCAGAAGAGGCCGTGTCAGGACGTTCTGTGACTTGGCATTGAGGGAAAGGTGACTTCCAATCATCCTCGATTAGTTGTTCGATATAGCCTGAATCAAGTATGCCGTCAATGTCTATATTTTTGAGGCGCGCCTCCACATCAGCCAGAATCTGATCCCTGGCGATGCCCTCCAGATACATGAGAGCGACATCGGTTTGGGTGCGTCTCCCAATGCGCATTTGTTTAACTTTCAGAGCAGTGTCCCTGATTCGTCTGCGGATAAGGCAGGTATTGAAACGAAAGACCTCGGAGAAGGCTTCTTTTGAGCCTTGTACCACCACTTCTGTGTCAGCCTGGTTGATTCCCCTATTTGGAAAGCCACGGCTTGCGACAACTATGCCTTTGGGATTGCCTTCTATTAGAACGACAGTGTCTCCGGACAAGATAAATGTGATCAGATCGTCGAGATTATCTGTTTCTGAAATATCGGGCGAAGTGATTCCGATGTCTTTCATGGTTTCATAAACATCATTTCCACCAATGGGGATTGTGCGTGATACGTCCCTGTCGCGCATTGTCAGCACGATGTTTTGGACGACATGATCGGATATGAAGCGCTGGTCGGCCATGCTGTCAATGTATATAGTATAAATTCTTGGCAGCGAGTCGTCCTCGCCAACAGGGAATTCACGTTTTATAACGTCCATGCAGTCTGTAAAAATATTTTCAAAGAACTTGATGTTTTGATCAAAATCAGTTCCCAGTTTTCTGGAGTTCATACGGCACCCTCTTATCTAGAAAATAAATTAGAATTTATATATATTTTTAGTAATTTTTGCAGAAAAATGGGGGGGAATATTTGGGAAATAAAAAAACAGGCTGAAGACAAAGTCTTCAGCCTGTCGTGAAAGTCTCAGCAGGCAAAGCCTGCTTCAAGCCTTTCACGAGATTACGGTAAGTATGAATCGACTTGCGCGCAAAGCGCGCGGACAGCCGATTTCCCTCGGGTGGGCAAAGCTCACCCTGCGGATTTTTAGTCTGTGACGCTTAAAAAACGTTTGTCTACAGTTTGGTCCTGTTTCCAAGATGGAAACAGGGTAAGTTACTAATCTTTACGAGCGTTTTAATGTTATACTTCCATATTATTCCTTATAGCTGCTTATAGCCTTCAATCTTTCTATAATTGGCAATTTCTGAGTGCAAAGCCTTTCACACTTTCCGCATTCAATGCAGGTGGCGGCGGATTCTACAGGGATGGACCAGTGATACTTTAGCTTGCTGATTGTTTGGCTCATATCTCCATTAGTGAGAATCGCTGTGTTGTAGGAATCGATCATTTTTGGTACTTCGATGTTAACCGGGCATTCGTCGCAATAGGCGCAGCCAGTGCATAGAGTATTGAGCTCAACGCCAAGTTTTTCTGACAGGTTGCTGAGGTAAGCGTCGTCAATCGTAGGGAGATTGGTGGTTGAGAGCAGGGCTTCATCAAGCTCGGCGCTGTTTGATATGCCGGGCAGCGCTGCTGATATTTCTTGGTGTGCGATGAGGAACTTCAGTGCTGCCACTGATATTTTGTCATCGCTTCCTTCTGTTAGGAATGAGAAGTGGCCCGGGTATTGAGGAATTATGCCGCCGCCAAGTGGATTCATTACTGTAACGCCTACATTTGCAGCGCTGCATGCAGCAATACCGCTGCGGCGATAGGCGAAGTTAATAGCATTATAGCCCAGAGTAACGCCTTCAACGCGACCGTCTTTTACGATTTCGGCAATTTCATCGCCGCTGGCATGGGTTGAGCAGCAGATATGCTCTATGAGTCCTTCTTCTTTGGCTTTTAAGATGCCGTCATAAATTCCGCCGGGTGCTGTCATTTTGCGGTATTCATCAAGGTTTTTAATGCACCACATTAAGTAGAATGTGATTTTGGGTACGTTAAGCCGCGTCAAAGATTGTTCAATCATTCTACGCGCGCCGTCGGCGTCAGTGGCGTTCCACAAGCCGCATTTAGTGGAAACATGGAAATCGCCGTATTTCATTTGTTTGAACGCTTCGCCCATAATAAGCTCGCTATGATCGTTGCAATAGCCGGGCGCGGTGTCGAAATAGGTTATGCCTTTTGAATGTGCTTCAAGCACCAAATCGGCACAGATTTTAATATCTTTATTATACTCGTCTGCCAAAAACCTCATTCCGCCGAACGCTACTGCGGACACCTTTTTGCCTGTTGCTCCAAAGTTTTTGTATAACATTATGTACTCCTCCTTTGTTTTTTGTTTGATTATTTATCTTCAAAGTCTTTGTACAAAAGACTTGCCTGTACACCTGAATTGTTCTGATATTTGCCGGATGAATACTCTTCAAATTCACCTTCAAGAGTATGATAATAGATTTGGCCTATGCCGACGCCCGGATAAATCTTTATAGGCTGAACACAGTGGAATTCGAGTGTCCAATAGCCTGAAAATCCAACATCACCAAAGCCCGCGGTAACGTGTATGTAGAGGCCCAGCCGGCCTATGGATGAGCGTCCTTCAAGCATTGGAACACAGTTTTTAGTCTGAGTATACTCCACTGTGCGGCCAAGGTACAGCTTGCCGGGCTCAAGTAAAAAGCCGTCGTCAGGGATGATTAAAGACTTGGTTTTGTTTGGCTTTTTCATGTCCAGTATATCTTCGTCATAAACCAAGAATTCGTTATGCAAATGTAGATTATAGCTGTTGGGGTTAATATTTTTCTCATCATACGGTGTTATTATGATGTCTTTGCCTATTCTCTTTTTTATTTCAAGTCCCGATAAAATCAATGAATGACCTCCTTAAAATTCAATTCGTGCATGGTTCGACTGAGTCGACACCCTATAGCTTACATTATAATGCAATTTTGTGCCGTTTGAAAGAGGCAATTTGAGAAAAACAGAAAAACAGACTCCCAAATTTAGGTAGAGAGTCTGTTCAGACTGAAGACAAACTGGTTTTAAAGCGTCGCAGACTTAAAATCCGCAAGAGCGGCTTTGCCGCTCTGAGGGAAATCGGCGGCCACAAACCCTTGCAAGCGGGAGCCCATTAAAACATAGTTTTAATGGGTAGCGTGTAGCAAGGTTTGAAGCCGATTCATACTGACGATAACCTCGTGAAAGGCTTGAAGCGGCGAAGCCTGCTGAGACTTTCACGACAGAGTGAAGACTTTGTCTTCACTCTGTGCAGACCCCCAAATTTAGGTAGAGAGTCTGTTTTATACCTCGCATGCTATTTCGCGTTGTCTTGGTTGTTCGAGCCGGAGCCGGCATCCAAAACAGAGTCAATGCGATCTTCATTACCGGATTTCTTTTTCTTGGATTTAGCTTTTTGTTTTTTGTCAGGCATTTCAGAATCCTCCTAGCGCTTGCATAATAGATTTTTCTGTCAGATATGGTTCTTGCCGATATTATGTGTGAAATCGTAAGAAAATATTCGTATGTTCTCCATAATAAGGCTATTGTAATTTATGCATGATTGGGTGTATAATGTAGACGAAGGTTGTTTTATGTCGAATGTGTTTTATAGTGAGTTAACTTCTGAATGACTGAGACAGCGTTGTCTCAATCGACTATAAAAGCATATAACCCCTGCAAAGGAATGTGGTGGAATTAATGATAAATTTTGAAGAAGAAATAAGCAAATATAAACCGATTCTGGGCATTGATGATGTAGAAAGCTCCATTCAGACCGACGAGATAAAGGACATGCTGGACCTTCTTCAGTATATAACTGATCAGGCTTCAGGAAGAAGGCGTAAGGGGAAGATCTAAATTGAAATGTTCGAATTGTGATTTTAGCTTTTTGTCGGGAAATGTTTGCCCTGAGTGCGGTGTTGACATTTTAATTTTCGAAAAAACTTTGAAAATTAGCGATGTTTTATACAATAAAGGGCTTGATTTGGCGCGGATAAGGGATTTGTCCGGCAGCATTGACTCTCTTACAAAAAGTATACAGTTTAATAAAAATAACTTTTATGCCAGGAATCTTCTAGGACTGGTCTATTTTGAGGTGGGGAAAACCGCTGATGCGCTTAAGCAGTGGGTCATGAGTGCCTCCCTTCTGGGGGAAGGGAATCCCGCAGTTAGATACATTGAAGAATTGCAGATAACGCCCGGACTTTTAGACGATGGTGGTGACGCTATAGACATGTATAATAGCGCACTTATGCATATTCAGCAAAAAAGTGATGATCTTGCAATAATACAACTAAAAAAAGTGTTGGAGCTTAATCCAAACTTTATTGACGCTATGAATTTGCTTGCTTTTTGCTATCTCATTAAAGGCGAGAAACAGATGGCGTCTGTTTTGGTTGAGAAGGTGCTGGAACTTGATATAAACAATCCTGTAACGCTCAATTACTATAATGTCTTGTTCCCGGAGAAAAAGAAGAAGATTAGTCTTAAAGAGGTTAGAGAGCCGGAGCTTTTGCCCGGGAAATCGCTTATATCCGGCAAAACTTTGGATAAAATTAGAAACAAACGGATTTTTTCGAGCAACTTTTTTATGGTGGAGGCCTTAAGTTTTGTGGTGGGTGTGGTGTGCACTATAACACTTTTGTTTGTTACCTACATTCCCGGCAGAGTGGCTGATGCAAATAGGGAGATTAATGTGCTCACAGCGACGCTTACAGCGACTGAGGACACATTATCGCAAACTATTCGCGAGTCAAGCCGTGATATTGAGCGGCTTGAGCTTGAGCTTGAGCGCCTGAGGCTTGAAAATGCCAACCTTACAGCTGTCATTGCTACTGATAATCAGACACAGCAGGTCGATCTTGCCTGGAGTCATATTTGGGGCGGCCGTCATCTGGAAGCGGCCCAGCTTGTCGAAGTAATAGACCCGGTAGGTATGGACGATATTACGCATGGCAGGTTTATTGAGGCTAGGGATATCGCTTTTAGAGCTGCATCTCAGGAATTATTTAATGACGGAATGGTGTATTTGTCTAATGGAAACACGGTTGCGGCCAGATGGGCCTTCGAGACCAGCTTGCATTTTGTGCCAAGTGATGCGGCTTGGGATGCCGATATAATTTTCTACTTTGGACGTATATCGGAAATAGAAGGCGATATTGAGCAAGCTATAGAGTATTTTAGAAGAGTTGTTGAGGATTTTCCTCAATCAGATATACGAGGCTCGGCTAATGCAAGGCTTGCGGAGCTTGATAGGTAGTTTTTACAATTTTAGTAGACTTGAAAAAGCGGCGAGGCCGCTTTTTCGGCAATCAAGAGAGGTGGTTATTTATGAATGAAAACAGACTATACAAAGAGGCGGGGGTTGATGTCCACGCCGGGTACGCTTCAAACAAGGGAATAGAAGAGCATGTGAAAAAAACTCTGAACAAGAGTGTTTTGGGCCTTTTGGGTGGATTTTCGGGGCTCTATTCGCTTGCTGAATTTAAGGATATGGAGGAGCCTGTTTTAGTTTTTGGAACCGATGGCGTCGGAACCAAGATAAAGCTGGCTTTTTTGATGGATAAGCATGACACGATTGGCATAGACTGTGTGGCTATGTGTGTTAACGATGTGATTTGCTGCGGGGCGAAGCCGCTCGCGTTTCTGGACTATTATGCTTGTGGTAAGAACGAGCCTGAGGTAGTAGTTGAGGTTGTGAAAGGCGTAGCGGAAGGCTGTGTTCAGTCAGGCTGTGCGCTGGTAGGCGGTGAAACAGCAGAAATGCCCGGGATTTATAAAGTCGGCGAGTATGATATTGCAGGTTTTTGCGCGGGGATTGTTGACAGAAAAAATATTATTGATGGTAAAAGCGTCTCAATTGGCGATAGTATCATAGGGATTGCCTCCAGTGGGGTGCATTCCAACGGCTTTTCGCTGGTTAGAAAAGTGTTTGGCATAGACGAGAGCAGAGCAGTATTGGACGAATACCATGAGGAGCTTGGTCAAACACTTGGAGAGGCACTTTTAACCCCTACGAAGGTATATGTTAAAGCGGCTCAAGCGGCGATTGCTACAGGGCATGTAAAGGCGCTGGCTAATATTACGGGCGGTGGCTTTTATGAGAATATCCCGCGGGCGTATGAAAATTTGTGCGCGAATATAAAAGACGGCTCATGGCCTGTGCTACCTATATTTGAACTGATGATGAAGAAAGCTGACATACCGAAAGATGAGATGTTTGGCGTATTTAACATGGGCATTGGCATGGTTGCGATAGTTGCTAAAGAGCACGAGGCGGCGGTTATGGCTGCACTTAAAGGTGCCGGTGAGCAGGCTTATGTGATAGGGGAAATGGCGGCACATAATGGGAAGGATATAGAGATATGCTAAAAATTGCGGTATTAGTCTCTGGCTCAGGTACAAACTTGCAAGCCATAATAGACGCGATAGTGCGCGGTGATATAAACGGCGAGATTGTCAAAGTTATCTCTTCGAGGTCAAAAGCATATGCGCTTGAACGGGCTGATGATCATGGTATTGTGCGCGAGTTTATAGGCGCCAAGAGCGAGAGGACAATTCTTCAAGCTGTGCAGGAGTCCGGTGCGGAGCTCGTGGTGACGGCGGGCTTTTTGAAGGTTCTGCCCCCAGAATTTGTGGAAGCTTACAAGGATAGGATTATAAATGTGCATCCGTCGCTGATTCCGGCGTTTTGCGGTATAGGATTTTATGGCTTACGTGTGCATGAAGAAGTCATTAGAGCGGGCGTCAAAGTAACGGGCGCTACCGTGCATTTTGTTGATGAAGGCTGCGACTCAGGGCCGATTATAGCTCAGAGAGCCGTGAAAGTGAAGGAAGACGATACGCCTGAGAGTCTTCAGAAGAGAGTCATGCAGGAGGCTGAATGGCCATTGCTTGCAGAAGTGATAGGGCTTATAGCTGATGGCCACATCACAGTTATGAATGGAAGGGTAATCATAAGATAAGAGACAGGTTCTAAAGGAGAGCGACTATGAAAATTCTCGTGATAGGCAGTGGTGGCAGGGAAAGTGCCCTTGTGTGGAAGCTCAATAAATCAAAGCATGTTAAGAAAATATATGCTGCCCCGGGTAACGCAGGCATGTCGGGTATGGCTGAGTGTGTGGAAATTATGGCGACGGATATTCCTGCGCTTTTGGAGTTTGTGCTGGATAAGAACATAGACTTGACCATTGTAGGTCCGGACGACGCGCTGCCACTGGGTGTTGTCGATATATTTGAAGAGAAGGGTCTGAAGATATTTGGGCCAAGCAAAGCGGCGGCTATTATCGAGTACAGTAAAGAGTTTGCCAAGGACTTCATGAAGCGCAACGGCATACCAACGGCGAGGTATGAGACATTTGACGACAGCGCCAAGGCTTATAAATACATTGAAACGCAAAAGCTTCCCATAGTGATTAAGGCGGATGGTTTGGCTGTTGGCAAAGGCGTGTACATATGCCATGACTTGCACGAGGCAAAGAGTGCGCTGAATGATATGATGGAGCTTTCAAAATTCGGCGATTCCGGAAAGAAAGTCGTTGTGGAAGAATACTTGGAAGGGGTCGAGGTATCGATTTTGAGCTTTGTTGACGGCAAAAAAGTTGTCCCAATGATAAGCGCCAAAGATCACAAGAGCATATTTGAAGGCGGCAAAGGCCCAAATACAGGCGGCATGGGCACTGTGGCGCCTAACGAAGCTTATAATGATGACATGGCCAAGGTATGCATGGAAACAATTTTCCAGCCAACGATAGACGCGATGGCCAAAGAAGGGCGCGTGTACAAAGGCGTGTTGTTTTTTGGGCTTATGCTGACAGCGGATGGGCCAAAAGTCATAGAATACAACGCGAGATTTGGTGATCCTGAGACGCAGGTAGCGTTGCCAATGCTTGAGAGTGACCTCGTGGAGGTCTGTTTGGCCTGCTGTGATGGATCTCTGGGTGAAGTTGATATCAAAAAAGACGGTGCCGCGGTATGTGTAATACTGGCGAGCGATGGATATCCCGGGAGTTTTGAAAGAGGGTTTGAGATAGAGGGCCTGAAAGCGCTTGAAGGCAAAGATGATGTGATAATATTCTATGCGGGCGTGAAAAAAGATGGCGATAAGCTCCTGACAAACGGTGGCAGAGTGCTTGGCGTTACTGCACTGGCGGGGAGCGTACAAGAGGCGGCTGATAAAGCATACGCTTATTCTGAGCAGGTTAATTTTAAGAATAAATATGTTCGTAAAGATATAGGGCTTACATAATGAACTAGCCAAGAGTTCAAGGTGGCATTAATGGAGAAAAACGAAAAGCTTTGGGCGGATTTTTCAAAATCGCGCGATAGTGATTTAAAAGAGCAGCTTATAATCGAATACGCACCCCTGGTTAAGTATGTTGCCGGGCGCTTAAGTGTGCACCTACACTACCGGGCTGAGCACGAAGACCTTATTAGCTACGGGATATTCGGGCTTATCGACGCTATCGACAAATTCGACAATGATAAAGGCGTAAAGTTTGAAACATACGCATCTCTTAGAATCAGGGGCGCTATACTGGATAGCATTCGTAAGTTGGACTGGATTCCAAGAACTTTGCGTCAAAAAAATAAACAGCTTGAAACGGTATATACTGAGCTTGAGACTGAGCTTGAGCGTGAGCCTACAGACGAAGAAGTAGCTCAGCGGCTTGAGGTGAGCGTTGAAGTTGCGCGCGAGCTTATGCGGGAGGCATCTTTTTTTTCTCTTGTGTCTTTTGACGATTATTTAGCGCAAAGCTATGAAGAGACGATTATGGTGGGGGCTGACAATACTTTGCCGGAGACCCCTGAGAGCGTCTATGACAAAAAGGAATTGTATGAATTTCTTGTGAGGGCTATAGATAAGCTCAGTGAGCGTGAAAAAACTGTGATTGTGCTATACTATTTTGAAGAGCTTACTCTCAAGGAAATAAGCCAGGTGATGGGTGTTTCGCCGTCAAGGGTTTCGCAAGTGCATTCAAAGGCAGTGCTAAGGCTTCAGAATAAGCTAGGAAAATCGTTCTTGTATATTTAAATTTAACTTCGTGAGGTAGAAAATTATGATAATTAGACAAGCTACAATAGCAGATTTAGACGCGGTTACAGAGGTGGAGCGGGTTTGCTTTCCGCCTTTAGAAGCTGCGCCCAGAAGCTCGTATGAGAAGCGGCTTGCGGCTTTTTCGGACAGCTATCTTCTGGCTGAAAAGGATGGGGAAGTAATTGGTTTTGTGGGCGGCTGCGTAACAGACAGCCGGGTTATTTTTGACGAGATGTTTCATGACACATCACATCACAAGCCTGAGGGATGCTATCAGTCCATTTTTAGTCTTGCGGTGATTCCTGAATACAGAGGCTGTGGCGTGGCGATTAAGCTCATGGAGGACATGATAGAACTCACCAGAAGTCGCGGCAAAAAGGGCTTGATACTGACTTGCAAAGAAGTTTTGATAAATTACTACAGCGCTTTTGGGTATGAGAATTTGGGCATTTCCGGCTCGAACCATGGCGGCGCGGTTTGGTATGATATGATTATTGAGTTCTAGGGGATGGGCGTAACTTAGGATGGTCGCCCTATAGATAAGCTTTTTTGAGGATGTAAAAATTCTGATAAAGGTGGGGCGAGTAGTCATGATTGATAAAGTTATCCGAAGTTTAAGTGAGTTTGAAATGGAACTAATTACAGATCAAAACTTTGGATGTGCATCAGGCTACAAAACTGCTAACTCGGAATAATAAACAGCAATGTTAAGGGAATGGCTTTTTGGAAAAATCATGGGTTTAGTTTATTACGACATAGCAGAAATATCGATGTTATGGCAAGGAGCTTGAATTAGGTATTAAATACTATCTGATATTAGTCAGGGGGCTCAGCAGATGCAATCAAAAAGCGACTTACACAATAACCTTGATAAAATTCACACAACTAAATTAGGCGTTGAGCGGATAAAGAAAAACCTTGGTCTGGATGTTGATGATGTAGTCAAATGGTGCACTGATAGAATTGAGAAATCAGATGATATATTCAAAAAAGGGAAGGACTGGTACGCGAGCATTGATGATTGCGTAATAACAATAAATGCGAGCAGTTTTACGATAATTACGGCACATAAAAAGAAATGAGATCAGCTATTTAGCAAAAGTCGGATGGATATGGAATTCGTCCGACTTTTGCTGCGTCTAGGGCAATAATCATGCTAAAAATCAATACATAAACAAAAGATAAAACCCAAATGCGGCCAGTAATATTGCGAAAATATATACCCAAGGCGGAATCAATATCACCAGCAGCATACCAATACCCATTGACATGAACGATAAACCAAGTATTTTTCTATAGAAGTATCTGCTTTCTCTCGGCATGACTAACATCTCCTATCTATATGTATCTGAAATATCTCACAACCATTGTTTTGCCAGCAAGCGGCGCCACTATATCTTATTGCATCCTCTGCGAAAGCTCGCTCATGGTAACAAGAACGACGCCTTTTTGTGCGAGTTCTTCACGCATATTATGTATTGCTTGGGCGGTGGCACGGCCTCCTTCCGGGCCTATATGGCCTATGGCTATAGCGAAGCCGTTTTCATCGGCCATTCTGGCTGCTCGCCTTAAGTTTCGCTCGATTCTTCTGACATCACTAGACCCGTCAAGCACGATATCTGCTATATAAACTCTAGCACCTAGCTCTTCGGAAATCTCTGATGCCTTCGATCTATTGGCGGCAAGTGAGTCCACAAAATACAGATTGCTTTCCATGGCAGTGCTTAAGATAGTCGTTAGCAAATCCTCATTATCCATGACCTTGGAGTCATAGCGATTGGTGATGCCTGTAGCACTTGGGATTTGGTCTATAGCCTTAAGCAAGGCGGCTCTTGCTTCGGCTTTTGTGTGGGAATTCATTATATGAATATCAGGGAGCCAAACCCCTCGCATGTTTCGTGCCTCCATAGGCATATGTATCATGACGTCTTTGCCGTTCGCGACTAGTCTGCGTGTTTCATCCTCTGTATGGGGTGCCCCGGGTATCACACCACCGGTAAAGGGTATGTCCATATACAGGAACTCCCTGACACCTACGCCTCCGTATCCGAAGCCATTGATGATTATAGCAAGGTAGGAGGTGTTCGCAGGCTCGCCGCTCACGGCGACAGCCTCGCGATTATGTACAAAGCCAAAGTAAATCAATGTTAGCACGCAAAGTCCGGCGAAAAAGTTGAGTGCGGTTCTGGGTGCGTTTAAAGTGAAGATTTTCATCTCGGTCTCCTTTCTGGTATGCCTGTATAATCAGCTTTCGCGAACTTGGTAATAGCTCTCAGTCAAGTATATTGAGGAGGGCTTTTTCAATATTCGTAAACTTTGGTGCACCGAACTAATTTTGACTATATACCGGTTTTGCGAATGCTTCGGACGCACTCTGTGCGCCCCTACGGTCAATACCCTTTGCGAGTAATGAATGTTGACTTTTACATCTCTGGTATGTTTCTGATTGTGGTTTGCAAAAAAATAGCGTATAATAGAAACCTGATAGCTCGATGGAATCGAGCCATGCGCGAAGCGGATGAAATTACGAAGTAATTTTCAGGTTACTGAGTATATTTTTGTGCGGTTTTTGCACAAAAATGTATGAATGAGCAACTGACTATAAGAGGTGCCTATGGGTTCAAAGAAAACGGTTTTGGTTACCGGCTCGTCAAGAGGGATTGGGAAGGCCATAGCGATTAAATTTGCTGATAATGGCTTTAATGTGGTACTTAATTGTATAAAAAACTTTGAAATGATGCAGGAGCTTGAGTGTGATTTGAAGGCACAGGGGGTAGATTGCCTCTCTTTTGGGTGCGATGTGTCTGACTATCTGAGCGCAGAAAAAATGTTTAATGAAATAGGCCGGAAGTTTGGTGGGGTAGACGTGCTGGTGAATAATGCCGGTGTGCTGTCATATGGGCTTTTTAACACGTCTGAGCCGTCAGAGTGGGAGCCTTTGATTAGAAATAATTTCTTTTCCGTGCTGAATTGCAGTCATTTGTCAATTCCGTATATGCTGCAGAAAGGCGAGGGTAGTATAGTAAACGTCTCGTCCATCTGGGGCTGTGCGGGCGCGTCCTGTGAGGCGATATATTCAGCTTCCAAAGGGGCGATTAATGCGTTCACGAAATCGCTGGCAAAAGAGCTTGGCCCGAGTGGGATAAGGGTTAATGCCATAGCCCCCGGTGCTATTGACACGGATATGATTGCACATTTCAGCGAAGAAGAGAGGGCGGATATAGAGGATATGATTCCCTTGTCGAGATACGGGCAGCCACGCGAGGTTGCTGATATGGTTTATTCTATGAGTCAGAGTACGTATTTGAATGGGCAGATTATTTTGCTTGATGGAGGGGCGTATTAGATGTCATTACTTCATGAGCATGAGAATAGGACCAAGGAGCGTAGGCTGAAGCGGGTTATTGCTGTGCTTTTGATAGTGTGTGTGGTTTCTGTGAGTATGAATGTTGTGAATGCTAGGCACGTTGAGCGGGTTAGGCGAGGATATTTAGATTCGATTGTGTGGGATTTATGGCTGCTTGAAAAGACTCTTTTGGATTTACATTATGCAATAGAAACCGGAGAAGATATGCGGCGAGACTATCAAATGGATTTTCTTGCTCTGACTGCAAATATGATTTCTAGGGATGCCGTTCTACTTTATATTCGTATATATTATAGCTGTAGAATATCAGAAATTGTAAGCAGTACCTTTGGTACAAGCCTAGAAACGGGAGTTGCTAGCATAGAACTTCTTGGAGGACACCTTTATGGGCTACTAGCGGAGGCAAGTGATGGACGCCCTGAAGCTGCATTGGAATTTCTTGACCGTCGGAGCAAAGATATTAGGCAGTTAATTATAGACCTGGCTGTTGAGTCAGAGCATGGTTATTTCCGGGGGCCTAACCCCATGATGAGCGTCCGGCAGATATTAAATCGTATTAACGAGCTCATGAAATGCATTGAGGGTGAAGTTGGCTTCCCCCCCAGACGGATGAGAGAAATACATTGATGTCTTCGCTGCCAGAATGGCCGCCAAGGCGAAGATAGAAAACTAACCCCGAAAGAGGACATGATATGCTACAGACTGCATTTGAAAATATATCCCTTCTGGTAATTTGCATGGCTATAGGCTTTGCGGCCAGAAGAGGCAAAGTTTTATCCGATAAAGACACGCCGGGACTGACTTCTGTGACGCTTAACATAATGTTTCCTGCTCTTTTGATAATGGCGATGCAGCGGGAGATTGAGGCAGGCGCACTTGCAAGCAGCTTTATGGTAATTGCGCTGACATTGATAATCCATGCGGCATGCCTGATTTTGGGCTTTTTCATACTGAAGGGGCTAAAAGTAAAAGGCGATGAGAGAATCGTTTTGTTTTTGGCTTTGCTTTTCCCCAATATGGGATTCATGGGGATTCCGCTTATCAATGCTATGTATGGGCAGGAGTCCGTGCTTTACGCCGCTTTGATTAGCTCGGTTATGAATGCGATGGTGCCTACGGTTGGCATCATGATTATACTGGGATCCGGCGGCCGTGAACATATAAATGTGAAGTCAATACTGCTCAACAAGCTTGTATTATCGACAATTATTGGCTTTACGTTGTTCGCATTCCAGATAAGGATTCCGACTCTTTTGGGCAATGGATTGACAATGATTGGCAGCGCGACCACGCCGCTGTCCATGATAATAATAGGCAGTATGCTTGCTGCGAATGATCTAAAGTCAGTGTTTTTTGGCTGGAAGATATATGTGGTGGCACTGTTTAGATTGATGGTTTTTCCGCTTCTGGTGCTACTTGCGCTCAGGCCTATTATTGCTGATGGGTTGGCGGTGACTGTACTTACGATGCTGACGGCTATGCCTGTGGCTGCTATAACCGCGATTATGGCCGCAGAGCATGGGAAAGAGCCTCAGCTTGCTTCGAAAATTGTGTTTATAACAACGATTTTGAGTATATTTACTATACCATTGATGGTAATGGTTGTAGGATAATCATATTAGTGAAACGAAAGAGGAATGATAGAATGACGATTAACGAGATAAAATCTAATGACCTGTCTTTTAAAGACACTTTCAACCTGGGATTTAATATGTACCGGATGAATTTTAAGGCTGTGGCAATACTTTCTGTGATTGCATATATCCCGGTATTGCTTTTGGACAGACTGGTGGTTGCCGGGAGCATGAGAGATCTTTTGATGCTTCTTGGGGTTGAGGACTATGGCGCTGCCGGGGTAGGCATGACGTCGATGATGGAAGCTATGCTTTTGAATCTAGCCAATATGCCGACTGAACTTGAGCAAAGCGTGATTCGCACGACTTACATAATGCTGGGTGCACAGTTGGTTTCTTTGACTGTGTTTTTGCCGCTTATCTCGAGTGGCTCAACATATCTTGCATTAGAAAACACGAAAGGTGAGCAGGGTTCTATTGACGGCACGCTCACAACAGCACTTACCAATATATTTAAAACTTTTGTTACGGCGTTACTGGCTTTTGCGCTTATCACGCTTGGGGTGATGATGTTTATTGTGCCCGGAATTTATTTGACTATATGCTTTGCTTTTATTGCGCCGGCAGTTATTGTGACCGGAAAATGGGGACTTGGCGCGCTTAAGGAAAGCCTTGAGATAGTTCAGGGAAGATGGTTTAAGACTCTGGCTTTTCTGCTGTTAATAAATGCGTTTGGCTTTGTTTTTATGTATATGGCGGCTGTGATTGAAAGTGTTGTGCTGTTGGTTGTGCCTGCGGGTGCGGCGGTAAGTATTATGACCGATATGGTGGTGAGAATAGCGCTTACTTACTTGGTTATGACAGAGTGCCTGTGGTTTATAAATAAGTATTTTATGTTGAAAGCAGGAAATGGAAATTAAGTAAGTGCTGAATAACCTGCTTATGACTGAATTTGAAGCAATTCTGTTGGAATGAGGTTGTTTAGTGCTTACTTAATGCGTAAAGCATTTAAAAGCGATAGACTTTGCAAGTGGATTTGTACTGTGAGCATCTCGAAAAAATGGCATAGCCATTTTTTCGAACCAGACTTGACTTATTTTCATAAAAGTAATACAATTATATGGTATTGTTGTGTAAAAATTGCGAAGTTTGCATTGAACATAACGCATTTAGCATAGTTCACTTGTACAATGAAAATTTCATAAGGAGGTGTTTTCGAATATGGGTTTATTTTCTGACCCTTTAGTGGTCGGCATTATTTTTACTGTGGTTGGTGTTCTTATCGGCACTTTGGTTGGCATCGCATATAGGAAGAAAATAGCTGAAAGTAAGATTGGTTCAGCTGAGCTTGAAGCTGCCAGGATTGTGGAGAGAGCCACCATAGACTCCGAAGCAAAGAAAAAAGAGATATTTCTTGAAGCGAGAGAAGAGAGTATAAGAACCAAAAATGAGTATGAGAAAGAACATAAGGAACGTAGAAACGAAATAACACGTAATGAACGGCGTTTGACACAAAAAGAGGAGAGCATCGACAAGAAAATCGATTCGCTTGAAAAAAAGGAAGAGCAATTGTTTCAAAAAATGGAGGCTGTTGAAGGTCAAAAAGAACAGCTTGCAGAAAAGATTAATCAGCAGATGGTAGTTTTGGAAGAATTAGCCGGTTTTACGCGCGAGCAGGCAAAAGAGCATCTTTTGGAATCTGTGCGTGACGATATAAAGGTGGAGACAGCTCGTCTTGTTAAAGACATGGAGGCGAATGTTAAAGCCGAGGCTGATAAAAAAGCTCAAGACATCTTAGCGGGTGCGATACAAAGATGTGCAGTGGATCATGTGACGGAGACTACGGTATCAGTTGTAGCTTTGCCCAACGATGAAATGAAAGGTCGAATAATAGGCCGTGAAGGAAGAAACATTCGAATGTTAGAATCCTTGACAGGTATCGACCTGATTATAGATGATACTCCGGAAGCGGTTATTTTATCCGGATTTGACGCTATGAGGCGTGAAATTGCCAGATTAGCTTTGGAAAAATTGATAGTTGATGGACGTATTCATCCGGCAAGAATCGAAGAAATGGTAGAAAAAGCACGTAAAGAAGTAGAAGTTTTGATTAAAGACGAAGGTGATGCTGCGACATTTGAAACAGGTGTTCATGGCATTCATCCGGAACTTATAAGGCTTCTTGGTAAAATGAAGTTTAGGACAAGCTATGGGCAGAATGTGCTTAGGCATTCTATAGAAGTGGCGCATTTGAGCGGATTGATTGCGAGCGAGCTCGGAATTGATGCAACTCTTGCGAAAAGAGCAGGGCTTCTGCATGATATAGGCAAGTCAGTGGATCATGATATCGAGGGTACGCATGTATCCATAGGAGTTGCTCTGTGTAAGAAGTACCGCGAGTCAGACATCATTATCAATGCTGTAGAGAGCCATCATGGGGACGTGGAGCCGAACAATATAGTTTCTGTGATTGTTCAGGTTGCGGACTCTATTTCGGCGGCTAGGCCGGGAGCAAGACGTGAGACCTTGGAAAGCTATATCAAGCGTCTTGAAAAGCTTGAAGATATTGCGGACAAGTACAAGGGCGTTGAGAAGTCGTTTGCCATACAGGCGGGTCGCGAGCTCAGGGTAGTCATTATCCCTGAAGAAGTGGATGACGCTTCTTTGGTTCTTTTGGCAAGAGAAATTTCGAGCAAGATAGAGGAAGAGCTTGAGTATCCGGGTCAGATTAAGGTTAATTTGATCAGGGAAACAAGAGCGATAGAGTATGCGAAGTAATTTGCACAAAAATGGCAAAGCCATTTTCGTGAGTTTACTGTACGAACAAATCGCTTGCTCACTCCCGCTACCCATTTAAACTTCGTTTAAATGGGTTCCCACTCGTTCGCGGTCAGCGATTTTCCTAGCTACGGCAAAGCCGTAGCTGCGGATTAAAGTCTGCGACGCTAAAATCTTATTCACTGACAAAATAAAGGGTTGCCTTTTCGAAGGCAACCCTGTTGTTTTATAGTTAAACTATCCTATCTAAAATAGTAACAGAAAAGCGCAGTATTTTTTCACAAGGAGAAGCTGGGCGGCGCAGAGCTGCCTGCTCGCCCAAGCATCCAGGATTGCTCTTACAGCGGGCGCGGCAAGCGGCGCCCCTACATTTGCTTGCCAGAATAAATGCAACTTTATTCAGCACTTATGGTAAGTGCTGAATAACCTCATTACGCCTGGATTGCTTCAAATTCATTAAAGTACTTCGTCGCGTGCATCGCGCTCGTACTTTGCTACAGTACTGCGCTCACACGCTCCTCGTTCTTTAAAGAATTTATGCGCAATTCAGTCATAAGCAGGCTATTCAGCACTTACTATAGTCTACTCCTAGCTGTTTTTGTTTGTGGATATCTTATGGATTTGAGCAACTAAAATCAAAGCGGGCGATTATGTTTGGGGTATACTAGAGCATGATTCAACCTTTGATCGAAAGGGGGCATAGCATGTATAAATGGCATAGGCAGATTCAGGTAATAGTGAATGAAATCGATGAATGTATAAAAAAGCGTGATGATGAGGCGCTGTCGCTGAGTGCATTGTCCGGCAAGCTGGGGTATTCCGAATTTCATACAACGCGCAAGTTTAAAGAAATATCAGGGCTGCAATTTCGCGACTACCTGCGGCTGCGGCGATTGGCGTTTGCGTTAATTGAGGTGCGCGACACAGCGAGGAGCTTCCTTGATATCGCATTTGATTTTGGTTTTTCATCTCATGAGGCGTTTACTCGAGCGTTTAAATCGACTTATAATGTGACGCCGAATGAATACCGGAAAAGGCCAAAGCCTGTTGTTCTTCGCACAAAAATCAACCCATTCGATCGCTATATTTTAGGGATAGGAGAGATTGGCATGATCAAATCCACAGAAGAAATCAAAATTTACTTTGTAACGCTCCCGGCTCACAAGTTCTTGCATATCAAAAATTATGAGAGCAATGGGTACTGGGATTTTTGGCAAAAGCAGGAGAAGATAAAAGGGCAGGACTGCGATACTATTTGCGGGCTGCTTGACTCGATTAAAGGCAAGCTGGACGGAAAAGATGACTGCATAGGGGAGTTCAGCGGCCAAATCATGGCGCATATCACTTATGAAGCGGGCGGCAAACGCGCGGAATGCTATGGTGTGCGTCTCGGCACGGACTATAAGGGTGAAGTGCCTGCTGTGATGGAGTTAATCGATATTCCTGAAGCGGAATATATCGTTTTCGAGCATGGACCTTTTGACTATGAGCAGGAGTGTGAATCTGTAGGCGAAAAGCTCGAGAAGGCTATCGGGGAATTTGATTTTTCTAAAACGGAATACAGTTTAGATGAATCGCCGGGGAGAATATCGTATTTCTATCATGATCCGGAGCGGTTTGAGAAATTTATTAAGCCGGTTAGGAAGAATTGATAACTATAGACAAACAGCCGGGATGCATAAAAAAATGTATCCCGGCTGTTTGTCGTTGCGTTATGTTTGTTTTATCTAATAACCCTCATATCCAAGAGCTCAACATCGCTGGACAGGAAACCTTCTTTAACCGGCTCGTCCTTCGCGTAGTCAGTTGAAAGATATTTCTTATTATCATCAGAAAATAGTGTAACTATATTTGCGCCATTTCCTATCAAATCTCCGGCTTTAATAGCTGCGATAAAGTTAGCGCCTGATGAAATGCCGACGCCGAGGCCAAGAACTTTACTAAGTTTTTGAGCCATTATTATGGAATCACCGTCATCTGCCATTATGATATCATCGCAGAAATTCAGATCCATAATCGCCGGGATAAATTCGTCTGAAACCCCTTGGATCCTATGCTTGCCTACTTTGTAGCCTGTGGAGAGGGTAGGGCTTGACTCAGGCTCCATGGGGAATACTTTTATTCCGGGGTCAACGCTTTTCATATAGCGGCCGATACCCATAATAGTACCTCCCGTACCAACGCCTGCGACAACGCCATGGACTTTCTTGCCCAGCTTGTCCATCTGCTTAAGTATCTCAGGGCCTGTGGAAGTGTAATGCGCTTCGACATTGTATTTATTAGAGAACTGATCAGGATAATATACATTGTCTTTTTGCGCAAACTCATTAGTTAGTTCAATGCATCGCGGGAAGCCGCCTTCTTCATGGCTTACAAGCTGGACAGTCGCTCCAAA
>Ga0123355_10000664_pt1 | contig 46611 bp, 44 predicted proteins | sample TergutEmb28metaG_3_FD_89872 | JGI IMG/M metagenome (GOLD analysis project Ga0123355, IMG submission 89872) | Embiratermes neotenicus P1 segment gut microbial communities from Petit-Saut dam, French Guiana - Emb289 P1 | ecosystem: Host-associated > Arthropoda: Insects > Digestive system > Gut ...
CATCGGTAAAGCCGATTTGCGAAAAATGCAAAATAATCCGCCGCAAAGGCGCAGTAAGGGTTATTTGCGAAAATCCCAGGCATAAGCAGAGACAGGGATAAGGAGGACTTTGTATGGCACGTATTGCAGGCGTTGACTTGCCTAGAGAAAAACGGGTCGAGATTGGCCTAACCTATATATTCGGGATTGGGCGCTCTAGCTCTGTAAGGATATTAACAGAAGCTGGTATTAATCCTGATACTCGTGTGCGAGATTTGACTGACGATGAAGTAGTGCGTATCCGCAGCACAATCGAATCCACCCAAATGGTAGAGGGTGACTTGCGCCGTGAAGTAGCGCTGAACATCAAGCGTCTGGTGGAAATCGGATGTTATCGTGGCATACGCCATCGTAGAAGCTTGCCGGTAAGAGGGCAGCGCACCCGTACCAATGCCCGCACCCGTAAAGGTAAGGCCAGGACAGTTGCTAATAAGAAGAAGTAATAAATAGGAGGGTCAGTATGCCACCAAAAAGAGCTGTAAGGCGGGCGGCAACCCGTAGAAGGCGCGACAGAAAGTTTGTAGATCGTGGCCAGGTTCATATTCAATCATCCTTTAACAATACTATTGTTACCATAACCGATGCGTCAGGCAATGCCCTTAGTTGGTCATCTGCTGGGTCTCTCAACTTCCGCGGAAGCCGTAAGTCTACACCTTATGCAGCCCAAATGGCAGCCGATACCGCAGCCGCAGCCGCAAAGGAATATGGCCTTAAAATGGTAGAAGTGTATGTAAACGGCCCAGGTAGTGGCAGAGAGGCGGCTATCCGCGCATTGCAGGCAGCAGGCCTTGAAGTTACTTTAATTAAGGACGTAACCCCAGTACCCCACAACGGATGTAGGCCGCCAAAGCGTAGGCGCGTCTGATTTATCTATTACCAACCCCAGGAGGTAACTATGGCAAGATATATAGGGCCTGTTTGCAGACTCTGCCGCAGAGAAGGCGAAAAGCTGTTTCTTAAAGGCGAAAAATGCGCAAAAAATTCCTGCCCTGTGAGTAAGCGCCCCACAGCGCCAGGTCAGCATGGCACATCCAGGAAAAAACTATCCGAATATGGGCAGATGCTTAGAGAAAAACAAAAAACCAAGAGGATTTACGGTGTGCTTGAGAAGCAATTCCGTAAGTACTTTGATATAGCCGACAATACCCCCGGTATCACCGGTGAAAACCTTCTTCGCCAATTGGAGATGAGGCTTGACAATGTTGTGTTCCGTATGGGCCTTGGCCGCAGCAGGACTGAAGCACGTCAGGTCGTAAGGCATAATCTTATCACCGTCAATGGCAAAAGGGTTAACATCCCGTCTTACCAAGTAAAAGTTGGCGATGTTATCCAAGTAAAAGAAAAATCTCGCGGCATTGACCGCTTTAAAGAAGTGTTAGCTGTAACCGATAGGCGCGCTGTACCCGAGTGGCTTACCAGTGACTACGCTGAGCTTAAAGGTATAATCAATTCCGTGCCTACCCGTGAACAAATTGCCACAGATGTGCGCGAGACGCTTATTGTCGAATTCTATTCAAATAAATAGCAGCAGCTTGTTTGGCAAATTCCGACAGTTGTTTGTGGGATACTTGTCATTAGTGAATATCGCTATTGTAGGAGGCATTCGCATAACACATGAGCAAACGTCGTATATTTCATGAAGCACTTTTGTCGCACATGTGCAGATGCTTTAAATTGCAATAGGGATTTTGTAACGCATGGATAATGACCGCGCAAAGCGCGGCCCCGCAGGAGAGCCCGAAAGGGCGACGCGAGGAAGCAAAGCGGGCTTTGCCCGTGTAGCGGCGGGGGTTGGGGGCAGCGCCCCCATTAAGAAGGAGGTTTGCGGAAGCGTGCTGGATATAGAAAAACCTCGTATTGAAGTATTAGAAACCAAGGGCGTAACATATGGTCGGTTTGTTATCGATCAGCTGGGCCGGGGTTTTGGTACTACCTTGGGCAACTCGCTCAGGAGGGTTTTGTTGTCAAGCCTACCAGGAGCAGCGGTAAGTAATATTCGTGTAGACGGCGTATTGCACGAGTTTAGCCACCTGCCTGGTATCAAAGAAGACATTACAGAGATAGTGCTAAACCTTAAAAACCTTGCCCTAAAGCATAGTGGTGAAGGTATAGAGCCAAAGACAGCCATCATAGAGGCCAGTGGAACCGGTGTGGTAACCGCCGGTAATATTAAGTTTGATGCCGACATTGAGGCCATGAACCCTGAGCTTGTTATCGCTACCTTGGATGGTGACGATGCAAAGCTCTATATAGAGATGACCATCAAAAAGGGTAGTGGCTATGTTGGGGCCGATAAAAATAAAAGCGCTGATCATGCGATTGGCCTGATACCCATAGATTCAATATATACACCGGTAAGGAAGGTTAACTTTACTGTTGACCAAACCCGTATCGGCGATGTCACAGACTATGACAAGCTTACTATTGATGTAACCACCAATGGCACAGTCTCGCCAAGTGAGGCATTGTGCCTTGGTGCGCGGATACTGTCAGAGCATTTCAATCTGTTTGTAGACCTGTCTGACCGCATAGACAGTTCGGAAATAGCCGTAGACAGGGAAGAAAGCCAGCGGGAAAAAATGATGGAAATGAGCATCGAGGAGCTTGACCTTTCGGTGCGTTCATATAACTGCCTCAAGCGTGCCGGTATCAACTCTGTGGAAGATTTGGCCAACAAAACAGAAGATGACATGATGAAGGTGCGCAACCTGGGACGCAAGTCTCTTGAGGAAGTGTTAAACAAGATGGCGGACTTGGGCCTTGCCCTTGCACCGGCAGAAGAATAGGAGCGTAAACACATGCCCGGCTATAGAAAATTAGGACGGACTTCCAGTCAGCGGAAAGCAATGCTTCGTAGCCTTGCAACCCAGCTTTTGTACCATGGGAAGATTCAAACTACGGAAACCCGCGCCAAAGAGGTGCGCCGTATTGCCGAAAAGCTTATTACATTGGCTGTAAAGGAAAAGGATAACTATATTACCGTAACCGTAACCGCCAAAGTGCCTCAAAAGGACAAGGACGGCAAGCGTATCAAAAATGAAGTAAACGGCCGCAAAGTTACGGCATACAATGAAGTAGAAAAAGAAATTAAGAAAGACGAGCCGTCAAGGCTTGCTGCCCGGCGCAAGATTCTTAGCGTATTGTATCCGGTGACCAAAACCCCAGAAGACAAACGGCGTATGCGCAGTGAGTCTAAGCCTGTGGATATGGCGGCACTTATGTTTGATAAGTGGGCCCCCCGGTATGCAGAGCGTAACGGCGGATATACCCGTATTATCAAAATGGGCCCACGCCGTGGTGATGCTGCTGAAATGGTGCTTTTGGAGTTGGTGTAGACCAGCAGCTGATATGTGAATGATAAAATTGCACAGATAATATAAAACCGCGAGCCTTGGCCTGCGGTTTTTTGCTGCCTGGGTTGCGTATGACTGTAATAACGCGCTAAAGTGTTTATAAGCGCTGATACCATCGCCGACGCGAGGCTACTCCAGAAACGACTCTACATTAGATTGCAATGATGACAATGCTTGTTCAACTGTTTGGCAGACAACATTAGTGATGTGCATGGCAGCTCTTCTAGCTGTAGAATTTAGCTTGGCCTTTATAACAAGCCATAACAGCAGAATTAGCACAATGGATATACCAAGCGGTATAAGTATATTGCCGCCGGCAGCAGCTGTGATTGCCATCGCAATTAAAGCAATAATAGCAATAGGTATGGTTAGTGCCACAGACACTTTTACCCTTATAGAATGTACAATTTTTAGTGCGGCAAGCCGTGTTATGCTTTCCATGCTAACGCGTAATTTATCAACAGCTGTGTTTGCCAAAGCGGATGAGTAATTAGTTATCATCTTCTTAACAATTTTAGCAGACATTCCTGTAAAACGTCCCTGCTTAAGCATGTTGGTTAAGATTTCAAGTATTTGCATATATGTTTACCTCCTGCAAACAAGATTCATACATCACCGGGAAACCCCACTTGATATATATGGATTTTGCAACTCACGTTCATAGTGTTCGGCTGGGATTATTATAAAGTGCTCATCTACATATTTAAATAGACATATTACGCAACCTTAATTAAAATAGTTTGCTATGCTACCCACCATTGTATAAAATAAGTTGGCGCAAGGCGCTATACTCATATATTCTTCGCGGCAGAACTGCCGCACCACCCGGAGGTCACAATGATAGTAAAATGCCAATACTGCAACAACGAGATAACCCGTGTCACGGACAGATGCCCAATGTGCGGCGCGCCTATTTCACAGGAGGCGTTTCTGCCAAAACCAGAGAAAAAGCCGTCTAAGCTGCCGGTCATACTTGGCGGTATTGCGGTTATTGTTGTCATAATTATTGTGGCGGCAGTAAACAGTGGAAGCGATTCTCCACCGACAGTGGCTCCAGTACCAGTGGTTACCGAAACAGCGCCGCCGTATACCGCGCTGCCTCCTGGGGATGATGATTATCCGGAAGAAAATCTTGGGGCCCCTCACGAGCATATAACTGACTCAGGGCTTCGCCAGGCATTGGAGCTGCTGTTTGGCCGGGAACTGCACAGTGTTGACTGGGATGCAATTGGTGGGATACGGGCCATGATGATAGAGCGGGATGGTGTAGTCTTTGGATTTGTTGGCGAGGACGCTGCGGCTAGTGCAGGTGTTATAGCTAGCGGTGCTGATATCGACAGTGACAATGGTGTGGCCGGGGGCAGCAATACAGGCAATATCATAAATCTTGACACCATTGCTTCTTTAGGCACATGGGTACGGCCTGATGCCGAGGTTTCAGATTTTACTCAGCTTCGCTACTTCAAGAACTTGGAGGTGCTTTCCCTGGGGTTTGGACAGGTTAACCAGGAGATTCTTCTTGGGGTGTCAAATGTACAGGAGCTGGAAGTACCTGCCGGCAGGACAATTGCAGACCTTACGCCATTTGTTGCTTTGCCTGGGCTTACCCGGCTTTATGTTAGCGGCAGAAACTTTAACAGCTTGCAAGGAATTTCTGAGCTCGCTAATTTATATTCCCTGGGGCTTACCTCCACTGGCATTACCGACCTTTCGGTCTTAAATCAGCAGCGCAATATTACAGAGCTTATCCTTACAGATAACCGGGAGCTGCCCTCCTTCAATACTTTGCAGGAAATGTACTGGCTGCGCGGCCTGCACATTACACGCAGCACGGAAAGAGATTTGCACTTTATCAGCCACCTTACAAACCTGGAGGCCCTGAGCCTTGTCCGGACCGATACCCGTACCCTTAACTTTATCCTACCCCTTACGAACCTGCTGTATCTGCGGCTCTTTGACAACAGGGATGTGCCGGAGATTCCTAATCTTGCTGTGTTTACCCAGTTGGAGGAATTGTATCTGGATGTGGGCGGTACTACCGGGACAGTGCGGCCTTCCACTTACTTGGAGGGACTTACATCTGTAAGGCGCATGACTTTGCGCAACCCTGATACGCTAGATGGGCTTAGAGGAATGCAGTACCTGGAAGAGCTGGACATAAGCTTTGGCTGGCTGCTTACAGATGCCGCGCCCCTAGGGGCTCTTACCAACCTGCGGCGTCTGCGGATTTACGAGAGCCGGACTTTCCACAGCGAAGTCAGTAATATGGATGCTATAGGGCGGCTTACGAATCTTAGGCAGTTGAATATATCAGGCAATGACTTGTACTTTAACTGGGACTTTATCTACCGGATGGAAAATCTGGAGGAACTGAATATTTCACGTAACAATGTAATCGGAAATTTTTCAGGCATTAGCGGGCTGCAGAACCTTCGTGTGCTGAGAATGGACCGTATCCGCATCATGACCTCCTACCGTATATCACGAGACGGTGGGATGGTAGGCATATCCTTTGTTGGCTCATCAGATATGCAAGACCATGCCGCTGCCATTGCCCAACTGACTCAGCTTGAGATTCTTAGCGTCTCTGGTAACGACTTGCGGGATATCAGTTTTGTAGAAAATATGAGCAACCTGCGTGTATTTCTTGCAGAGAACAATTTTGTCGAAGAGGTATCCCCTCTTGCGGAGCTATCAGCACTGACAGTGGTTGACCTGCGGCGAAATGCCGTGGGTAATTGGAGTGTATTGGATGAGTTGATTAATACCACTATTCATGGCAGATAACCTATAGCAATTCTCCCTTTAAGCGGCCCCGATGGCGTGATTTAAAGGTGAACTGCTATAGACGTAAACATTTGCATATGCAAAAGACAGGCGAGGCTAGTTATGGATTTCAAGCATAGTTTCGAAGCAGAGTATTCATCACAAAATGGGCTGGACAACTTGGCTGAGGCCCGGCGTATAAAGGCATCAGACAGATCCAAAAGCAAAGGCAAGTGGTTAGCACGCCTGGTTTGCGGCACTATATTTGCATTGGCAGGGTATGCACTAGTCTCTCTTATTACGCAACAAAATGGCGGGCCAATAGATGACGTACTTCTTCTTGCCAATGGTGTCGCGATTGGATTTGGTTTAGGAATACTGATTGGAGGAAGGATTAGCGGCCCTTTTCGATATAGGCGGTTTTATACTGATAAAATAATTGCCGGGTGGATAGGCCATAGCTTTGTGGTATCAAACATACGCGTATATAAATACCCTGAATCGCTAACTAGCAGCGCCCGCAGGCGAAAGGGCCAGCAAGAAAGAAAGCAACGGATGAGGTTGCAGACCTCAGTAACAGGGAAATTGATACCGCGCCCAGTTTTTAGGTACGAATCCACTGGTCTTGGTATTGGTTACAGATATGAATGTGATATGGGTGTACCACTTACACGAAATCACCGCAATTACAATGCCCCAGGGTTTGTTTATCATGATATGCCTTTGTTTAGCTACGATATGCATGACTATCCAGTGGATGTGTATCGTATGATTATCGCATGGCAGCGCCATGCCCACGACGGCGTACATCAGGGTTTTGGCCCTCCAATACACGGCAGGGCAATGGAGGGGTATGTATTTAGGATGCCCCTTAAGCACCCCCTTGGGTACACTATTCAAATAAGAACATTCAACGATGCATTAATAGACGGCAGCAGCCATGGCGGATGGATATTTAATTTTGCATCGGCCGCGGCCCAAACGAGGCTTAAATGTTTGATTTTCCACAATGCTGAGAGCAAGCGCAATTCCCCCCATACAGCCAAGATGCAAGGCATTGAAGACGCTGTTTTGGGCTTTGCATCAATGTTTGGGGCTGAAAGCATTTTGGAAAATATTATGGGAGTAACTGAGGAAAAGGTATACAATGAAAGACAAAAGGAAGAAAAAAGCGTAGAAGAAACCAAGGCTGCCGTCATAGACGAGGTTGACAGCATAATGACCCAGGAAGCAGTAGATTTATTACTCTATCTAGAAACAAAATTTGTATCCTTTGCAATGACAATCAATACCCATATAAATTTCCAAATATATGGGACAGACCCTATCTTAGAAGATATCCTCCGCAGTGACATCAGAAGTGACAGGGATATTGGCTATGCCAACCTGGCGGCAACATATGATGTGTTTCATCTGATGTATTTGCTTATGCAAATATTTGACGAATAAAGCAATTTCCCTATTCGCTATGCCTTGCGGTAGAAAAACAATCCCACTGTATTTGGCCCGCAATGGCAAGAAATAGTGCCTCCAGCTTTTGCCGTATACACCTCATCGAAGGGCAATATATCCAAGGCCAAGGATTTTACCATGTCCAGCAGCCTGCGGTTTTCATCCTTCAGTGTGTCTGCTATAAGGAGGCGGCGGGTGTCTATGTTTTCTTTGTCTCCCGACTTATCGCTGATGTAGCTGCGTAGCACGTTTTCCAGCTTGCCTCTATATTTTTTACTTACAGTCATTTGGCCGTCCTTTACTATTATTGACGGTTTTATTTTTAGGACGCTGGAGGCAAGGGCCTGGATGGTTGTGCAGCGTCCTCCTTTGTGCAGGTATTCCAACGTATCTATAAGGAAGCTGGCGTCCAGCAGGCTTATTCGCTGGGTTATGTTGTGGTATATCTCTTCCGCTGCCATGCCTTTATGAGCCATTTCTGCGGCATCCAGCACCAGATGCCCTATTGCCATAGACAGATTGCGGGTGTCAACAAGAAATATATTGTCAAAATCCTGGGCGGCTACCAAAGCATTTTGGTAGCAGGAGGACATGTCTGCGCTTATTGTGAAGTGGATTATGGCATCGCAGCCGGGGCGTTCTTGTTGGTATACCTCGGTGTACTCTGCCACATTGACGGCGGAAGTGCGGCATATTCCCTTGCCGCTTTCTACATACGCAAAAATTTCTTGCGGCGTTATTTCTACTCCGTCTTTAAGGGCCTTATCCCCGGCGGCAATTGTCAAAGGAACGACCAGGATATCGTGCCTTCTAAGTAAATCCTCTGGCAGATCGCATGTGCTGTCTGCAATTAGTTTGATTTTCATAAATTGTACCCCCTGTTTTGCCTATTTATTTTTATGAAAACGGTAAAAATGCTGATGCCGTGAATTATTGGCATAATCTGCAGATACGATAGCATTGTATATCAGCGGTATATTATAGATGGTTTACTTAAACTCAAGATAAACTTTTTTTGGTATACTGCACATACAAAAGAGGAGGCATGAAATGAACAAGACAATCGGTTTTTTAGGAGCAGGTAATATTGGTGGGGCAATAATTAGCGGTGTAATCAAGGCTGGACTTGTTGCGCCTACGCAGATTATTGCTGCAGATGTAAATCCTCAGCGCCTTGGGCAGCTATCTGAGGCATATCATATAGATACAACCCACTCAAATATTGAAGCGGCGCAGCAATCGGATATTCTCTTTCTTAGCATAAAGCCGTTTCTTTATGACTCGGTAATTGCTGAAATAAGGGGGCATGTGAAACCTGACGCAATAATGGTTGTTGTAGCTGCTGGATATGGTATCTCGGATGTACGTCAAAAATTTGACAATGAAAGCATAAAGATTGCCAAGGCAATGCCTAATATTCCGGCCATGGTGAATGCCGCAATGACGGCGGTATGCACTACAGACAATATGACAGAGACAGAAATAGGGGATGTACTAGCCATCTTCAATAGTGTTGGCCAGACCGAGATATTGCCCGAGCATCTTTTTGATGTGTTTACTGCAGTTGCTGGGTCGTCACCGGCATATGCATTCATTTTTATAGATGCGCTGGCAGACGCGGGGGTAAAGTATGGATTAACCCGGCCACAGGCACTAAAGTTTTGTACTCAGGTGATATTGGGTGTTGCAAAGATGATCCAGGAAACCGGAGAGCATCCTGCTGCCCTAAAGGACGCGGTATGTACGCCTGGCGGGACGACAATTGAGGCTATTTGCGAGCTGGATAAGCTAGGGTTTAGGAACGCGATAATTTCATGTGTGGATGCTTGTGTAAGTAAGTCAGTGCGGATTAGGAATTAGGGGTATAGAGTTGCGAAGAAAATTTGTATCGGGAGCGATGTAATGGAAAATATAATGATAATAGTATCTGGTATGCCAGCGACAGGCAAAACAAGATTTGCTGAGTGGTTATCTTGCAAAATTAGCGCCCCACTGCTCTCTCTTGACGATGTTTGGGATAAATTTGGAACTACTAATATTCCATTCGCTCAATATTGGGTTCTTTGTGAAGAAAAAATGAAATCGTCCTCTCCATTGATAATTGAGTTTGGCTTTAACAATGAAATTAAGCCTATGATAGAGAGATTGGCTAAAAAATATAAGTATCAGACCATCAATGTCCACTTCGACACATCGAATGAAATCGCGCATCGACGCTTTAATGATAGAAGGTATTATGATATGGATGGCGCAAAACCACAAATTTCGCTGGAAGAATACGTAAAAATAGTGGAACAAAATGAGCCTCAACTAAAAAGTTCAAAAAATTTTCGTTTTGGTGAGTTCATTATTTTTGTTGATACTACGGATTTTTCAACAGTTTCTTACATGGATATAGCTAGACAGATACAGCAACACGCAATGAGTGCAGTATAAAACATTTTTGCAAGTGCGCTATTTTATAATACAGATTTCAGAAATAATGAATACAGCGCATATCATCTTCAAGTTTCGAAGATGATATGCGCTATTTTATTGGATTCTCATAATGAAGCACAATAAAGCATGAGGCTAAGCTTGCATAATTATGCATTAAAGCACTTCACTCTAGGCAACCCCTGTTGTGTATACGGAAAAGTCTTCACTTACTTCAGCACAGACCCAAGAGGCGTATATTCCATATCAAAAGCCTCCGCAACCTCTTTGCATGTAAGCCTACCCTGATAGCAGTTGATCCCAAGCTTAAACCCAGCATCATCAGCAATGGCGGCCTCAAGCCCCTTGCTGGCAATCTTAAGCCCATAGTCCAAAGTTGCGTTGGTAAGGGCAGTAGTAGAAGTTTGGCTAACCGCCCCAGGCATATTGGCTACGCAATAGTGCACAATATCATCCACAATAAATGTAGGGGCATCATGGTAGGTAGGTGTAGTGGTTTCGCAACAGCCACCTTGGTCAACAGCCACGTCTACAATCACAGCCCCAGGCTTCATAGTTTTAAGATGATGGCGGCGGATAAGCTTAGGAGCTTTGGCGCCAGGAATCAGTACCGCGCCAACTACCAGGTCGGCGGTGGGCAGCAGCTCTTCGATTGCGGCAGACGTAGAGTACATAGTTTGAATACGGCTGCCGAATACATCATCAAGATACGTGAGGCGGTCAATGCTTTTATCCAAAATAGTCACATTGGCCCCAAGGCCCACGGCCATCTTAAGTGCAGCCGTGCCAACAACCCCGGCTCCAATGACTACAACCTCTGCCTTCTTAACGCCAACAGCACCGCCAAGTAATACACCCCTGCCGCCCATTGGTTTTTCCAGGCATCTAGCGCCAGCCTGAACGCTTAGCTTGCCTGCGATTTCGCTCATAGGCCGAAGTAGGGGAAGCCCACCGGCAGCATCTTCAATAGTCTCATAGGCCACAGCCTTACACTTGCTTTTAAGCAACGCCTCGGTAAGCTCCCGAGAGGCGGCCAGGTGTAAGTATGTGTATACAATTTGGTTTTCTCTTATAAGCGGATATTCGTCTGGCAAAGGCTCTTTTACCTTTACAATCATGTCACAGGTTGCCCACACTTCTTTGGCAGTGTCTAAAATCGTAGCCCCGGCAGCAGCATATTCCTCAGAAGAAAAAGACGCCCCAGCCCCAGCCCCGGCTTGGACATATACTTCATGGCCGCTCATTACATATTCGCGTACATTGCTGGGGGTAAGACCTACCCGGTACTCGTAGCGCTTGATTTCTTTTACGGTTCCTATTTTCATTGGTTTGGTTCCTTTCCTACCTGTATGATACAGGTTCTTTTTTTGAGAATTATACTGCATTCTATGGGAAGTTCATATACATATTTAAAGATGCTGTAGTTCTCCCCTGCAGACAGTGGGGCGGAGCCCCGCATGAGCAGGGTGGTGTTGCTTTTCAACCCAGGCTCCGGCTGATGTCGGTCAGCCTCAGGCTTGGGAAAATGCCATTTTTTGCGGGTTAGGCAAATTAATTCGAAATCAGCCCCACCTGTCGCCAAAAACCCGTAGAAGCATTCGGGATTTTTGGCTCGGGTGTGACTGTTTCTCATTGAATTTGCCGACCCACAAAAATGGCGTTTTCCCTAGCGCCTGAGTCTACCCGACGCCTACGCAAAAGGGTTGAAAAGCAACACCACCCTGCTCCTGCTGCACCCTCGGCTTGCCGGGTAAGAGATTTAGTTTGTTTTAAAACCGCAAGCGCTAGGTTAAGCCAGTACAGCAGCATGAAAAGGTACAGCAAAAGTATCAAAAGCAAACCAGTAAAATCCATTTAATTGCAATTAACATCTCAGGAAAGCCTGTATTTATAAGGCTCGGAGCGCTTTTGCCAAAAATGACATCCCATACATAATAGCCTTATCCGAAGAATCAATACAGCATACACAACCTTATATACAAGATCCCAAAGCAAGCGGTTTTTCTTTAATCTAGCAAGCGAAAGCGCAGCGCGGGCGGGGTAGAGTCTGTTTCAGCGTCTTGCGAAGGCATTGAGTAGACTCAGGCGCAAGGGAAAACGCCATTTTTGCGGGTGATAACCCGCGAGAAATGGCATTTTCCCAAGCCTGAGGCTGCTCAATATAAGCCGTAGCTTAGCTGAAACAGACTCTACCCCGCCCGCGCGGTCCCCATTCGCATCCACAAAGGAGGCATTTATGCAAGAATTCCTAATCCTAATTGCCCTACTACTATCCATAGCCTTCCTGCAAAAAGGCGCAGAATACATACTAGACAAAAACGGCCTAGGCCCTTACAAGGACATAATGCACATTGCTTGCATCCTTACAAGCTATATTCTGCTTGGCCGGTATGTATATGTTCATCTGCTGGAGGAATTAATAGCCTTTATTGGGTTTACCTTTTAGGGGCGCGAGGATATACTAAGAGGAATCACCAGCCCCAATGGGGCAAGGAGGACACGAACGTGAACTACAAAAGCACCCTGGCCGGTTTGCTGGCCACTTTTACGGATTTACCGGCAGAAGAAATTGAGAAAGCCATCGAAGCCCCGCCAGACCCAAAGCTTGGGCATTTTGCATTCCCGTGCTTTAGGCTGGCTAAGGCAATGAAAAAGGCCCCCCCGGCAATTGCCCAGGAAATAGCCACACGTATGGAAGATTCGTGTCCCCCTTGGATAGCGGAAGTACGGGCCACCGGGCCTTACATCAATGTCTTTTTTGATAAAGGCGTTTTTGCTGCGGATACCCTTAATGCGGTGTTTGATGCCAAGGGTTCCTATGGCGCTAGCACCCAGGGTAGGGGCCAGAAGATAATCGTGGAGTATTCCTCTCCCAACATTGCCAAGGACTTTCATGTCGGGCATTTTGCCAATACCATGATTGGCAAGTCCCTGGACAATATTCTCCGGTTCCTGGGCTACGATGTGACCAGCATCAACCACCTGGGAGACTGGGGGACCCAATTTGGCAAGCTTACCGTGGCCTACCTCAAGTGGGGCAGCAAGGAAGAAATAGAAAAGACCGAAATCGCTGGGCTGGTAAAGCTATATGTAAAATTTCATGAAGAGGCTGACAAAGACCCATCCCTTAACGATGAGGCCCGTGCCTGGGTTGTAAAGATGGAAAACGGCGATGAAGAAGGCCTGGCCCTATGGCGCTGGTTTATAAGCCTAAGCCTGCGGGAGTTTGACCGGATTTACAAACGCCTCAACATAAAGTTTGACCTAACCCGTGGCGAAAGCTATTACACAGATAAAATGGCCGCCGTAGCTAAGGAGCTGTCAGATAAAGGCATACTGCAAGAAAGCGAAGGGGCCCAGATTGTTGACCTGGAAGCTCATGGTATGCCGCCATGTCTTATACTGCGCTCTGACGGCGGCACGCTATACCCAACCCGTGACATAGCCGCCGCTTTGGACAGATACAACCTTTTCAAGTTTGATAAGTGCATATATGTAACGGGCAACGAGCAAATTCTCCACTTTGCCCAATGGATGAAAGTAATAGAGCTAATGGGACATGAATGGGCCAAGGACATGGTGCATGTATCCTACGGCATGTATAACTTTGAAGAAGGCAAAATGTCTACCCGCCGCGGCCAGGTAGTAAAGGCCGAAGATGTGCTTAATGAGGCCGTGGCCAAGACCTTGGCTATAATTCATGAGAAAAACCCTGCTTTGCCTGACAAAGAAACCGTGGCCGAGCAAGTGGGCCTTGGGGCCTTAATATTTAACCGGCTGTATAATAACCGGGTTAAGGATGTAGTGTTTAACTGGGAGCGGATTCTCAACTTTGAAGGGGAGACCGGGCCCTATGTGCAGTATGCTCATGCCCGGTGTTGTAGTGTGCTGGCTAAGGCTGAGGTAGGGAATTGCCCAAATACCGGAACAGGTGCGGATGCGAAGTCAGAAGCTAGCCGCGATAATGATCCAGCAGCTAGCATCGGTGTTGCTGCTACCCCCAGTGATGGCCGCCCTACACATGTCATTGATCTTGGCAACTTTGACGCGGCCCATTTGGTGGATGACGAGGCGTATGCTGTTGTTAGGCTGCTGTATGATTATCCCTCCGCCATTGTGGAAGCTGCGGAAAAATATGAGCCTTATATTATCTCCAGGCATTTGATGGCCTTGGCCCAGGCTTATAATGGGTTTTATCATAAGCATATTATTTTGGTGGATGAGCCTGAAGTACGACAAGCCCGGCTTGCACTTACCGCTGCGGTGGGTATGGTGCTGCGGGGCGGACTTGGGCTTATTAATGTTGTTGCGCCTGTGGCTATGTAGGGGGGCATACTGCAGTCGAGCAACAGGAGATTTGAAGTTTATATAAAATAGAGAAAACTTATTGAAACAAGAGCAATTAGAGTCGAGGCATAAACCACTACACACCTAAGTAGATGTAAGAAAAACACTAATAATGATGGGGCTGTACACGTTGGGAAAACTGCGGAATACCAAGGAAAGCGGATACTTTGAGGGTATCCGCTTTTATTACTACTATAAACGATTAGAACATGATTGCCGTAATAACAGGGAGTAGTACATTATGCAAGGCATGAGCAATTATCAATGTAAGCAAGGTGCAATGTTTGAGTTTCAATCTGCAAGTACACCAATATATCCCCATAACCGTTGTGAGTATTATTTGCCAGATGTTCCAATTAAATATATGGAAAAATCCGAAAAGAACAGAGGACAAGATAATAGCAAACCATATCGAACCTTTAATATCCAATAGTTTTTTGAATAAGTGGCCTCGAAAAATAACTTCTTCGACTAAGGCAACAGACAAAAGAATATAGACAAAGTTTAGAGCAATGCTCAAGATATCCAAATTGCCAACATACCCCATCATTATGCCAAACAATGCGGGTATAACGATAAATATAAGGAGTGAGCCGGCAGCCACGAGTACACCAAGCAAGATTTGTATTAAAATCTTTTCTTTGGTAAAGCCGATGTCTTTCAATCCTTCCTTGTCTCGACGCATTAAAAATATAGTTGCTATAAGCATCGGCCACCATGCCACAGTCATCAAAATTAACCTCGGCACAAAGGAAAAGTTACCTACTGCTCTATTAACCCAACCGACACCAAGAAGCGCAACAAGCGCAAAGGCATAAGTTACAACGACTGTTATAATGTTCCTCTTTTTTGTCTCCATAATTAACCCACCTTTTATAAGATTTGTATGTTGGTTTTAGCCCTCGGCAGAGCCCACCGACACCTTTGCCGCTTGTGGAAAGTGTAAGAGTGGGTCACACGCTTCAAGGAAGCGGGTGAAAGTGCCGTAGCCCTACACCGTATTTGCTCAAATAACTATTGTTCGCCTTTTGTGGTTTTTCGGTCAAACACAAAACCAAGGCAAATACCAACAGGCAACAACGCTAAAAAAGCAAGGTGAACAAATACGCCCAAAAGAACGCCGCCAGTTACCCCTGCACATATTCCGAATACCTTACCAAAATGACTCTTAATGATAATCACCTCAACGCATAAAATCATAAGTATAGTATAGCATAAAACCATGAACAATTCTGCAAAAACTTGTTCGCCATCTTCGGGTCAAGTTGGCTCGATGTTGCCGACAAATATATAAGATATATCAAGCCCCTTGCGGTAAATCCCACTAACCGCAGAGGGGCTTTTTATATACAGCAACAAAAAATCTAAATCAAAAAAGGAGCAAAAAATCATGTCAAACAAGACAACCCCCAAAGACGAATTAAAGCTAATTCGCATGAACGAGGTAGAAGCAACGGTCATTGACTGGCTGCGGTATCCGTATATCCCATTCGGAAAAATCACAGTTATTCAAGGCGACCCCGGCGATGGAAAAACAACAGCGGTGCTTGCAATCGCCGCCGCACTTACAACAGGCGTGGCACTCCCCGAAGCCAAAACAGTCGCAGAGCCTATGTGCGTTATCTTCCAAACTGCCGAGGACGGATTGAGCGATACAGTGAAACCACGGCTTGAACAATCGGGCGCAGATTGTGGGCGTGTAATCGTCATAGACGAGAGCGAAAGAGAACTATCATTATCCGATTTACGGATAGAGCAAGCCATAACCCAAACAGGGGCGAAGCTGTTTATCTTAGACCCCCTGCAAGCCTATCTTGGGGCTGATGTGGATATGCACAGGGCAAATGAAATACGCCCTGTATTGAAGCGGATTAGCCTTTACGCTAGCTAGCACCACTCCAATAACAACACACACAAATGGTGTAAGCGGCGAGTCATTTCTCATCTTGGATGTAAATAATTAATGATGGTGATTTTTTGGCTAGAATCAGTATGAAGCTGCTTTGCCTTAAAATCCAATAAAAAAATCCCCTCCTGCCTTTAATTCATGATGGCGGGAGGGGATTGCTCTTTTATTTGCTTTCTATAAAGGTCACTACTAATAATTCCGAGCCGCAACCATAAAAAACGCCTTAGGATGCACACAAACCGGGCAAACCTCCGGCGCAGCCTCACCCATATGGCGGTGGCCGCAGTTGGCGCATTCCCATTCCACAGAATTATCTTTGCGGAAGACCTTGCCGTCTTCTAGGTTTTTAAGAAGGGCCAGGTAACGCTCTTCATGCTCTTTTTCAATGGCGGCTACTTTTTCGAAGAGGATGGCAATGTCATTGAAGCCTTCTTCTTTGGCCTCTTTGGCAAAGCCGGCGTACATGTCTGTCCACTCGTAGTGCTCACCTTCGGCGGCGTCCTTTAGGTTGGTGGCTGTGTCTGGTACGCTGCCGCCATGCAGCAGCTTAAACCACATCTTGGCGTGTTCTTTTTCATTGTCTGCGGTGTCTTGGAAAATCCTTGCGAATTGCTCGTAGCCGTCTTTCTTGGCCCTGGCGGCGTAGTAGGTGTACTTGTTGCGGGCTTGGGATTCCCCGGCAAAGGCCGCCATCAGGTTGGCCTCGGTGCGTGAGCCTTTTAGGTCTGGCATGTAATCACCCTTTCGTTGAGTTTGGATATGTCATTATATCTCATTGTTGCCCATTTTGCTGTAGTTAATCTTCCAGCACTTTTAGGAATGCTGACTCGCATGGGCCGATGGATGGGGTGGGCTCTTCGAAGGTAGCTTGAGTGGAGGGCGCATCGGTATGGGGTATGTGCTTGGGGCGTGAAGAATATCGGGTTCGTTTGTTGGTTTTGGCTCGCAGGGGACGCTGGACTCGCCGGTATGGTTTGATTTTGCACGGGCGGGCGGACGTCGGTTCAAGAAGAGCGTCAGACTTGGCAGGTTGCTCTGGCTCTAGCCGAGCATCGGACTCTGTAGGCTGCTCTGGTTCAAGCAAGGCATCAGACTCGGCAGGTTGCTCTGGCTCTAGCTGAGCATCAGGCTGGGTAGGTTGAGTTGGCTCATGCCAGGCATCAGGTTCCACAGACTGCTCTTGTTCATGAAAGGCGTCAAGCTCTTCAATGGCTTCCGGCTCTGACAATGCCTCCAGGGCTGCGGATGTTTCAGATGTGGCGGCGGCTTCTAGCCTTGCGGTGAGTTCCTTCTCCTCAAGAATCTGTTCTCCGTACATAATCAATGTTATAGGGAGTGTTGGCGCGCCAATCTCCAATGGATAAACAACATCAACTGGTTTATCTGCATCCAGTGGTTCACCATCAACGGATTCATCTGCATCTAACAGGGTCTCGCCAGTAACTATAGTTGTATCTCCCATTAACGATTCTCCAACAGCAACAGGTCCTTCAGCCGTTAATAAGTCTTCATTAACAGATTCTCCAACCGCTAGCAAATCCCCAGCAACAGCCTCATCAACCACCAGCAAATCACCTGCGGCCACAGGCTCATTAACTACCTCAATATCCACAGGGGGGCTTGCAGCAGAATATGGCCATATTGTAAACACGTAGCTTGCAATTTTTCTGGTACGTTCGGTGATTCTTTCCTCATCCCAGGTGGTTTTGCCGGTTTTGTAGGGCAGCACTAGGTCTATGTATGTCAGGCCTAGGCGGTGTATTTTTGTCATGCCGTCAAAGGGCTCGAAGGTTCCGCCTTCACGTTTGTCGGGCTTTGTTTCGCCGCCATCCATTTTTGTGCGGAAATCGTTGTTGTCCATGGCTTGGTTGACGTGTTCTTCTAGGATTGTCATGTTGCCGATTTCTTTGATCTTGCGCTCCCGGAAGCTTTTTTTGTACCTGGGCAGGATATGCCTTCTTCCGACATTGATGGGAACTGTGGTCCAGTGCTGCTCCCAGCTTATTGGCATGATATGCTCCAGGGTGTATATGTCTGGCAGCTTGTTGCCCAGGATGTGTTCTTTGTAGTCTGGATCTTTATCCCGGCGGTAAAGCTCTATCCAAAACAGTACCAGTTTGGCAACCCTGGTGCGCTTATGGTCTATACATTTGAGTGCTGCCTTTACACGGATGTTGTCTGGAGTCATTTCGTGGATTAGCTTGTCCCGTTCGTCAGGTCTATGTATAAGCCTGCTGCACAGGTCAACAAAATTATTGGAGCCTTCGCCGCAGACAAACCGGCGGATTAGCATAACCTCAAGCTTAAACAGTGCATTCCTTAAAGCCCGCCTGTCCGCCTCGTGTTCGCGGTATAAGTGCAGGATATACGGGTGCAAAGATGATATGCCGCATTCACCAAGGATGTGGAAAAATCTCCGCTCGAAGTCGTTGTAGCGGTATTCCAGGTTGGGTTTTTTGTCAAGAAGGATGATATTTTTCCTATATAGCCTGGCGTAGCCCGAAATCATCTTAATAAAGTCTACTATCTGCTCCTTTGTCTCCATATTGTTTATTTCGGTTTTATACTTATCAATCAGCTCGTCCACTCTGGTTCCTTGTTTAAAAAAGCCCTCGATTGTAGCGATAGAGCGTAATAAAATCTCAATATAGTCATGCTTGTACTGGCTATATGTGGACGGTATAGTGCTCCAGAACTTCAGGGATTGGTCGTCACCGGCAAAGACATCTTCCCAGTTTTCTTTGTACAAGGCCTCTACATCCTCATGGCTGAGGCCCTTTATGTCAAAGGCTTTTTGGAAGAGCAGGTTCTTGATAGTGTCTGCGCCGGAAAGCCGCGCACCTGCAGTGTTCATGGTATCGAATATGCGCTGCTCGTCATCAGTGGACTCGAGTCGGATAACGATCATCATCTCATTGTTGCTGTGCAGCAAGGAATGAAGCAGCTTTATCCGTGTATGTATTGGAATTTCGTCTTCGTTTTCCAGCCTATTTTTGAAATATAGGAAGCACCGGCCAAGCTTGCTCTTTTCAAGGTCCACTGTGCCCTGCTCATCCTCATACTGATCATTGATGATGGCCTGAAAATAGCGCCTATCAACCTTAGAGTGCTGGATTCGTATAGGAACATCAACCTCCAGCATGTCTTCTTCCGCATTGAACAAGCACCCAAAATACCTGCCCATGGCTTTGGGGCTTATCTCATCTCCCCCGCCAATGCTATTGAACAAAGCCTTGAGCAAAAGGCTAAGGGTAGTAAGCCGCTGCTGCCCGTCAATGACCAAGGAATGGCGAGATTTGTCATCCTTGTTTTCCACGGTTTGTAATATAATTGTGCCCATGTAAGGGTTGCCATTGCGGCCAAGATACTCCAATAAATCTGCCAGGAGCTTGTCCCACTGCTCCTGGCCCCATACATAGGCTCGCTGGAAATACGGAATCTTTACGATACCTACTTTGTCTAGAAATACGAATGGCTCTGCTTGGACTTTCATTTTGTGCCTCCTGAATTCAATCTTGTGACCGCGCGGGCGGGCATGAGCTCGTTTTTGCGCTAGGTTCCGGCTGATGTCAGATAGCCTCAGGGGAGGAAAAATGCCATTTTTTTGCGGGTTATCACCCGCAAAAATGGCGTTTTTCCAACCCCTGAGTCTACCTGACGCCTCCACAGACGCGCCAAAACGAGCTCATGCCCGCCCGCGCTGCGACTTCGCTTGCTGTGGGTAAAAAGAAAAAACCGTAGCCGGATAGATTTGTAATAAACTTTATAACAAACTTAGTCAGTTGCTCTTTTATCTCTTCCCATAGGGAGCGTGCAGCATGAGAAGGGCGGTAGCGCTTTCCGCCGCTGTTGCGAAGGCGCAAGGTAGACTCAGGCGCTAGGGAAAACGCCATTTTTGCGGATGATAATCCGCAAGAAAATGGCATTTTCCCAAGTCTGAGGCTGCCTTGCATCAGCCGTAGCTTGCGGTGGAAAGCGCTACCGCCCTTCTCATGCGGGGCTTTACTCGAACCGCAACCCAGTCCACTTGCAGAAGGGGCCTTCTCCGCATTCGGATAGTTCTCTTCCGCATACGCAGTATTTTACTGGTGGGGGTGGGGGTGGTTTTACTTTGCCGCAGCAGCGGCAGTAGTCGTTTCCTTCTTTGTTTCGGGTTGGGCAGCTGTTGCAGGCCCAGCCTGTTTGGCCTAAATCTTCGCCGCATAGGCCGCAGTATTTATCGGCTGCTGCATAGCCTTTTTCACACATATCGCATATTATTATGCTTTCTAGTTCATCGGACTTTTCTTTTATACTGCATTTCATGGCTTTGGCATCTTCCAAGAGGCTTGCTATGCATTTTAGAGAGCAGCCGTAGCCGTTTTCGTCTGCGTGGCTGGCTACGCTTGCAATGTCTTCTAGGATTGGCCTGATGGCTTGTTTTATTTCTTCTATCTCGGCTTCTAGAACTTGCTTCCGTTCCTTTTTCGCTATATAGGATAGGATTGTTGGCACGGATTCTGAACAGATTTTGTCATCCCTGTAGGTTTTGCCTTCCATGTCGACCTCCTCGGCAATGCAAGATTCTACTGTCATGCATGGTTCTTCAGCAACGCAAGATTCTGTTGCCATGCATAGCTCCTCAGCAACGCAAGACTCTGCTGTCATATATGGCTCCTCAGCTTCTGCTACCATACAGACCTCTCCTCCCATATGATTCGCTCCTTCTGCGCAATCTTCACTCCATGTTTCATCAGCTATACAGACTTCCTCTTCTGGAGCCTCAACTATAGGCACTTCTTCCGTGTTACATAGGTTGGATGCCGTATCTGTCACCCTAGGCGACACTTCATCCACAACTGGTTGTGCGCAAATAGGGCACTTGGCCTCTATGCCTTCCAGTTGATAACCGCAGATGCTGCAATAATTCATTCTTCTCACCTCTGTTATATGATTTTTGCGGGAAAGTTTCCTTGCAAGGCTTCTCAATGCCCCTGCTAAGCTATAAACAACTAAAAGATTAACCACAAAACTAGCCATTTAAATCCGCCATTCTATAGTAATCGTACTTGAAAACAGACGAAAGCAAGGCATCTTGAGCTGATGTTCAACATGATTATCTATAAACTGCTAAATCGCCAAAATATGAACCGTACTATGTATTCAACAAAAATATGTAATATGCAAAAGCCTGTTATGTAGCGCCTAAAAAATATGTTAAACGAAGACTAGCATACACCCAACGCGCACGTCAACAAACAATTATGTTACAAAAACAGAACTGAGTCCCCCTACAAATCCACACATCAACAAACATACAAGACAAGGCCTTCGCGGAAAGATGCAGCATGAGCAGGGCGGTTTGTTTTTCGCCGCTGTTGCGAAGGCGCTGGGCAGCCTCAGGCGCTGGGAAAACGCCATTTTTGTGGATGATAATCCGCAAAAAAATGGCATTTTCCCCTGCCTGAGGCTACCCAGCATAAGCCGTAGTATTGCGGCGAAAAACAAACCGCCCTGCTCATGCGGGGTCTTCCCCTCGATGGCCGCCTACACCCAGGATATAACCTGAGGCTCTGTTGGCGATGCTGCCTCTTTCGGCCCAGGGGTGTATCCGCAACCCCGGCAGAATCCATTATCATCTTTGTTGAGGGTCGTGCAACTGGGACAAAGCCATCCTATGCCGCCCAGATACTCGCCGCAGATACCACAGTACTTGTCGGCGCTACCCCATCCATGCTCGCAGCAAGAGTTGACGATTATGCCGTCATATTCCGTGATTGTGGACTGAAGGGCACATTCTATTTTTCTTGCTTGGTCTAGAGCTTCATCAATACTGTTTAGTGAGGAGGAGTACTCTTCTGCGCTGGCACAGGATGTAAGCCGTGTAAGCTCATCCAAGCAGGGTTGAACTTGGCGGCGCAGCTCTTCGATTTCCAGCGCCAGCCTTGCTTTTTTGGCTTTTTTCTCGGCGTAGTTTAGTTGTGGCTCGCAGGGTTCGCACTCAGATTCACATGTTGGCTCGCATGGTTCCTGGCATGGTGCAGGGGGCTCTTCGCAGGGGGCGGCCTCTGTGCATGGGTTGGGTTCGCTTTCTGGGTGGTCTTGAACTGGAACATCTATAGTTGTTGTGTCTGGTGTATCACAGCCATCACCTGTAATTGGGGCTGGATCATAGCTTGCTACCTCAACATTATTTGCGGCCTCATTGTTGGCCTCTTTGGGGTTGCACCAGTTGCAGGTTGTTGAGCCTTGTTCTAGCTGGTAGCCGCATTTGTCACAATACATTGCTTTCACCTCTCCTTTTTTATCTTCTTCACTAAGTAGTACGTGCGTTGGCAAAGTTTCCGCTGCAGGTTCTTGTGCTGGTGATTCCTCCGCTGGCGGCTCGTCCGTCAATGGCTCATCCACTGGCGAGCTTTCAATTTGCGGTGGTTCCTTTGTTTCTGGTTCGGCTTCGGGTGTCTCATTCACCTGTGACATCGCAAGAGGCAGTTCTTCTGTTACGTTGTAGTCCCTTGCGTTTGCAATTGTGCCATTCATTGCTATTTCAGGTGTTTCGGCTTCCTTCGCAGGCGCGGAAAAAATACTTGATATAAAAGAAAATAGCCCCCGCTTTGCAGTTGATTCCGTACTCATACTAGACAATCCATACCCCTCTCTTAATAGTAATCCTAGATATCCCTTATACATATCTGCAACCCTCACAGAATCTGTATATGGTTGAAGCTATCAGCATGTAGCTCCGATGTCAATAATTTTTCAGCCAATTACACGAAATATTGACAAAAGCCGTCATTGTTTCACTTTTTGGCTTCAAGGTTAAGTAAAAATTCCTTGATACTTAGGCCACCCCCGTAGCCCACAAGTTTGCCAGTTGCGCCGATTACCCTATGGCAGGGCACTATTATGCTGATAGGGTTGTGGTGATTTGCGCCCCCCACTGCCCGTATTGCGTTGGGTTGCCCTATTCGCTGGGCAAGCTCCTTATAGCTTATTGTCTCGCCGTAAGGAATAGACCTAAGAGCTTCCCATACCCGCATACGGAAGTCTGTGCCCTTTAGCTTAATGGGGATTGTGAAGGTGTTTAGCTTACCAGCGAAATAGGCATCTAGCTGCGTGATGCACTCTTCTAGGATTTGAGATGTTGCCACGTCAGCTTTGGGTGAAGTGGATGTGGTCTGTTTAAACTCTGCGCGGGTGTCTGCGCCCATAAAAGAAATCTCTACTATGTAGCCGTCTTCTTCGGCAAGCAGCAACGGGCCTATTGGTGAGCTGTGGGTTGTTTTGGGCAATGTTATCGCCTCCTGCGGGGAATAATTTTGTGGTGGTGACCGCGCGGGCGGGTAAGAGTTGGTTTCAGCTAAGCTACGGCTTATATTGAGCAGCCTCAGGCTTGGAAAAATGCCGTTTCTTGCGGGTTATCACCCGCATAAACGGCGTTTTCCCTTGCGCCTGAGTCTACTCAATGCCTTCGCAAGACGCTGAAACCAACTCTTACCCGCCCGCGCTGCCTACCGCTTGCTTGTTGGAAGTAAAAGACTGCTGGTTTTAGCGTTGATCGGCGCTGCACTTTGTTTGCTTGTGGTGGGGATAAGGCTTCAAACCATCGCTTTTGATGATTTGGATAAAAGCTTCTGGTTACCGCTTTTGATGATTTTGACAAAAGCGATTCTGTCTTGCCCTTGCCCTTAAATTAGTGCGTTACAGCCTTATTACAGGCCGGAAACCTTGATGCTATCTACTAGGATAGAGGGCATTCCCATTCCACCATGGCCGCTGGAGTGGAAACGCAGGTCGCTGCCTACGGCGGTGATGTTCTTTAGCACCTCGTAGAAGTTGCCGGCTATGGTTATCTGCTCTATTGGTTTGGTGGCTTTGCCGTTTTCTATTAGGAAGCCTTCGGCTGACACGGAGAAGTCTCCTGAAACTGGGTTTACGCCTGAGTGGAGCCCTGCCATGTCTGTGATTAATACGCCTTTTTCTACACCTGCTATCATCTCGTCGAAGGGAGTCTCGGAGGGGACTAGGTAGTAGTTGGTGCATGAAGTGGAAATGACACCGCCTAGGCCTGCTTTGGAGGCGTTGCCTGTGGATTTTACTCCGTCTTTTTCGGCGGCTTTTAGGTTGTATAGCAGGGTTTTTAGCACGCCGTTTTCTATTATGGCTTTTTGCTGGGTAGCTACCCCTTCTGCGTCGAAGGACATGCTGCCTAGGCTTAGGTCGCATACGCCGTCATCTCTTAGAGTGATGTGGGGGGCGGCAATTTCTGTGCCTAGCTTGTCCTTGTTTAGAAGGGAGAAGCCTTTTTGGCCGTTTTCTGCCATGAAGATGCCGGAGAATACTGCAAACAGGTCCTTGGCGCTATTGTTGTCGAAGGCAACAGGATATGCCCCGGTTGGGATGGACTGGGCGCCTAGGTAGCTTATTGCTGTGTCCACGGCTTTTTTGGCTAGGGCTTTGTAGTCCAGTTCAGCAAAGTCGCGGCCGCTCCAGTACTCGTATGCAGACTTTGTTATTCCGTTTTCTTCTACCCTGGCTACCACTACTGCGCTGGCTATATTGCGCTTTTGGCTTAGGTCTAGGCCGTAGGAGTTGGCCATAGCCATCTCGTTTTCTTGGTTGCCTATTGTGCAGAAATCGGCGATTTTTACCCTTGGGTCTAGGCCTTTGGCATAGGCTTCCATTTCCATTGTCCATTTGATTTTATCGGCTGCGGTTACATCGTCTAGGGCTGGGTTGTAAACGTTGACCTCGGGATAGGAATCATCGCCGGGGTATAGTTTTTCTACGGCTTCATCCTCAATGATGCCTGCGTTAGCGGCAGCGTTTTCAATCATGGAGCCTATTACTGTTTCGTCCATTTTTTCGCTGGCGGCGTAGCCCATTTTCCCGCCGAAAGTGCCTCTAAAGCCTACACCTTGGCTGGCGGTGCTTTTGTATTCGGTTATTTCGCCACCAAGAACCCTAACGGAAAAGCCGTTGCTACCTAGGAATAGTACTTCGTAATCTGTGAAGCCTTTGGCCTTGGCTTGGGCAAAGAGTTCTTGTTTAAAGTCTTGGAATGTCATCTTATTTCCTCCCTCCCACTATCATTTCTTTGACTCTGACCATGGGTTGGCCTACATCTGTGGGAATTGAGCCGCTGATGCTGCCGCACATGCCTTGGGCAGCGTCGAAATTGTCGCCTACTTTGTCTATAGCCATCAGGACTTCGTGGCCCTTGCCTATCAAGGTTGCGCCACGGACTGGCTCGGCTACTTTGCCGTTTCTCACTAGGTAGCCTTCCAGTACTGCAAAGTTGAATTCCCCAGACGACGGGTCAACAGAGCCGCCGCCCATTTTTTTGGCATATAGGCCGTATTCTGTGTCAGCAATGATTTCTTCTGTGGTGTCTTTGCCGGGAAGGATATAGGTGTTGGTCATGCGGCTGGTTGGGGCGTAGCGATAGGATTCCCGTCTGCCGCTGCCTGTGGAGGGCGTGCCCATTCTTAGGCCGTTGAGGTAGTCTACCAGGAAGGACTTAAGCACGCCGTTTTCGATTAGCGTGTTGCGGCGGGTGGGCGCGCCTTCGTCGTCTACGTTGATGCTGCCCCATACGCCAGGGAGAGTGCCGTCGTCTACTGCCGTCACTATTGGGGAGGCAATGGTTTCACCGATTTTGCCTGCGAAAACAGATGCTCCTTTGGCAACACCTGTTGCTTCAAGGCTATGGCCGCAGGCTTCATGGAAGATTACGCCGCCAAAGGCGTTGTCTATGATTACCGGCATACGCCCGCCTGGGCAGAGGTCTGCCTTAAGCATGGTTACCGCAATCCTGGCCGAGTCCTTGCCTAGCTGGGCCATGTCCAGAGAGTCTAAGAATTCTATGCCGCCCTTGGCCCCTGGGCTGTTGGTTCCGGTTTGTTTTTCGTTACCTTCAGAAGCCACAGCATTGACAATAGCCCTGGTGCGGGCCCGGCGGTCTTCTGCCCATACGCCGTTGGAGTTGGCGATTAATACGTCTTGCACTACAGATAGGAATGTATTGGAGGTTTGGGTAACCAGCGGGTCATAAGCATAGGCGGCTTGGGAGGCTTCCCTTAGCTTGTCCACTATATGGCTTTTGGCCACTGTGTTTACTGGGGTTTGCACTGTGTCTTGATAGCGCTGCCACTCGCTGCGGTCTAGGACAATTACACTTTTTACCGATGGGTCATCTTTGAGGCTTGCCTTTACTGCCTGGGCCGCGTCTTTTGCCAGTTTTATCAGGCTTTGGCGGCTGGTGTTGTTGGTGTATGCATACACCGCGTTTGTGCCAAGGATTATGCGCAGCCCTAGGCCATAGTCCACGCCCCAGTTGGCTTTTTCTATCTGGCCGTTGGTCATGACGATGTTGTCCCTGACGGTGTTTTCCATAAAGATTTCTGCCAGGTCGCCGCCGGTGGCCAGGGCGGCAGTTAGGACATCGTACACTAGTTGTTTGTCTAGCAAGGTAGTCCTCCTTTGGTGTTGGGTTTTTCTTATTTTACCAGAGATTGTTAGTGATAGGAAATATTTTGTTGCGTGTATGAAGATGGTGATTTGGTGTTGGCGAGGCATTAGCGGAAATATCGATAATTTAGAAGTTTATCATCAATAATTGTGTATACAAATGATAATTGTGGGCATATTCTTGAATATATCGGAATTATCCTTTGACACATATGTGTCAGCAGATATAATACAATTGAAATCAATAGTCGTGGAGGTATCTTATGCTAGTAATGTTTAGAGTTAGGAATTATATGTCGTTCAAAGAAGAGGCTATCTTAGACATGCGAGCAACTTCATATGTACAGCATCCATCACATATTATACCTGTCGAAGGAACAAAGGGGTTGCTTAAGACTACGGCTATTTACGGGCCAAATGCGTCTGGTAAGTCTAACTTTATTTCGGCTATGCATTTCTTTACCAATTATATAATTTCTCAGTTTGTAAGTGTAAAGGGTTACGGTTTATCTGCTCCTGATGTTGCTAAACTTCAATCACTAAGCAAGCCTCAGCCCTTCATGTTGTCAAATGAAACAGATGAGTCTTCTGAGTTCGAAATTGTATTTATTCGCAATGGACATCAGATACAGTATGGGTTCGAATGTACGGATGAGGAAGTTTTAAACGAATGGTTGTATATAGATGATAAACAAGTGTTTGAGCGTGATACTGAAGTAACCCTAGGAAAAGGCTATCAAAAAATGTTGGGTATGCACACGAAAGTCCCCAAGGAAAGGTTATATGTGGCAATACTGGATTTTATCCTTGACGATATAGATGCCAAATTTGCGGTACTAGGCGGCCTTATATTCTTCGTATTCCGTGATTTCAATATATTCACAAAAGTATTTAAAGATGCTACAACAAAAATAGGAGGCATCTCGGATGGATATGTTGATTCATCGAAGCTTGTCGAAAACGAAAAATTGCGGTCGCAAGTGGAAAAACACCTGCGAATTGCAGATGTTGGTATAAAAGGACTTTGTATTGATACGATTTCGGAGATAGATGAAAAGACTGGTGACAAAAGAGATAAGGAGGTAATACTTACCGTCCATGATGTGTACGACAGTGGGGGCAAACGCATCGGAGAAAAGCGCTTTCCTCTTTCGAAAGAATCATCAGGTACGCTTAGTTTCCTTGCATATATACCGTCCATTGTTGAAGTAATTGAAAAGGGCGGTGTGTTTGTATGCGATGAAATGTCAGCAAGGCTACATCCGCTGCTGATTAAACTTATTGTTGACATGTTTACGTCAAGTGAAAACACGAAAGCCCAACTAATTTTTACAACCCACGATGTTTCACTGCTTAACAACAGTCAATTCAGACGGGATGAAGTTGTGTTTATAGACAAAAACGAACGAGGGGAATCCAAATTATTCTCATTATCCGATCTAAAAATCCGCGAGGATGCATCCTTTAGCAAGGATTATCTTCAGGGTAAATATGGAGCTATTCCTATTTTCGATTATAAAGAGCTTGTAGGCGGTGAAGGTGATGCCTAGGACACAGCTAACAAAAGAGAGACAAGTCGCCTTCAAAGAGACCCACCTAGGGCGTATTATCCTCTTCTGTGAAGGGCAAACAGAGAAGTACTACTTCGAATATTTCGCAGATATCATTGAGTCGAATGGTAACAAGTACTCGGATGTAGAAGTTGTAATCGCCGATATACCTGGCGGCAATGCACAGCATGTCCTAAATCGCGCCAACGAATTTTTTGCCGATGACAGCAAAGCACAAAAGTACAGGGACTACGAAAAATGTCTTGTGTATGACTGTGATGCCCCAGGCAATATACAATCAGTCATAACTGCGTCCCGAGACTACACGATTTATATCTCTAATCTTTTGTTTGAAACATGGCTTCTAATGCATTTTGAAGAAGTAGGCACGAAGTTGAAAAAGCCAGAAATCTATGAAAACTTGACAGAGCATCTGCAAATTAACAAATATAAGAAGGGCCAAAAGGGTATTGTCCGAAAAATTGTTGCCGATAACAAACAAATTGAAAGCGCTATATCAAACGCAGAAAAGCTTTCAAAAATATATGACGCTGATGAGAAGTCGATATATTCTGACATACAAGATATGAATCCATATACTAACATACACATACTTGTAGAGCAGTTGTTACATGAAATAACTCCGAACATAGAGAAGAAATATATTTAAATACATTGGGTCGAAGCAATTGACTCATACCTAACCTGCAAAGAGTCCCCAATAGGATAATACCCAATCTTCTGATAGATGTTGTTTGCAGTAGTGTTGGCTAGGTCAGTGAAGAGTACTACCTTTGCAAACCCGCGATCCAAAGCAAGCTGGCTTAGTGCAGCGGTGCAGGCTGTTTGGTATCCCCTTTTGCGGAAATATGGCGGAGTAAAGGCATAACTTATATAGCACACAGTCTTGAGTGCCCGGCTTATCCTTGCCATAGCCACCGGTACGCCGTCTTTTTCCATGATGTAAACGTTGTTTGCACGGATAATTTCCAGGTATGTCTCCGGGTTGGGATTTATTATATTGGGGCGGTCTATAGCTTCATGAAAGTACGCGCTATCCCAGTAGGGTAGGAAGGACATATCCCTCTCTTGGGCTAGACGTAGGCTGGCTTTTGGGATAGCGGGGTTTACCTTTGTTAGTTCGTATATTCGCTGGTTCATGGTTGTTGTAGCTACTAGGTTATGCCTTGCTGTGTACTGGGCAGAGAAGGCCTCAGTTAGCTGTTTTTCTGCCATCAGGCCTGGGAGTGATATGCCTGCTTGGGCCATACCTTCTATTAGGCAGGTTATGGCGGCTTGGTTGATTATGTTGTTTGTGGAATACAGGGACATCTCTTTTGGCGGGGTCATTATCGCAGTTAGATGGATGCCATTTTCGTCCGAAACCGTGGCCATAAACAGGTTCCTTGTATTGTGGCCTGGTTCATCTGCATAAACTTCGTTGTGCATCGCGGTAATAGTCTCACTACGCACTGTTATGCCGGCCTTTTTGTCGGCGTCTTCTTTGCATGTGACTATGCCGCCTAGAGGCAGTATGGTTTGGGCTTCATTGCTCATTATTATGTCATACGTGGCGTTGAAGAAATCCTTGATGCAAGTGTATTGGGAAAATTGCATATTTACTCCTCCCGTCCATTTTATGCCTCGCTTATAGCAATTCCCTATTGGGGTTTTCGTTGATAGGTGAGACCGATTTAAAGGTGAATTGCTACATAAGGTATCTCTTCGGCATCTTGCATACATAAGAGCACGTAGGGTTTACAAACTGGGTGTTGCGGGCTTCCATTACTTGGCCCATCAGCAGGTACGCTTCATTGATGCTGAAGCCGTAATCGCTGACCATCCAGTTAATCATTTGCTCGCAGGCCAGATGGAAGGATGCGTGGATTTCGCTTTCGCATCCTACGGTCATGATGTAGTCAGCGTTTTCGATTCTTGGAGTGCGGAAGTTTTGAGGCCGGGGCAGTATGGATACCCGCAGGGTTACTTCTGCACGGCATTCTATGCCTCCGGAGCCGTTGATTTCGCCGTCCCCTTGTATTGCATGGGCATCGCCTATATGAAGCAGGGCTCCTTCTACTTCTACAGGCAGGTATATTGTGCTGCCTGCTTCTACTTCCTGGACATCCATGTTGCCGCCGTGGGGGCCTGCGAAGGTGTTTTTAATGTCTTTGTCCGTGGGCGCTGTCCCTAGCGTGCCCACCATGGGGGCTATCGGCAGCTTTAGCTTATTGCTCCAGTGCACGTATTGGTCACATATTGCTACGGTTTTTACGTTAAGGCCCCAGTCCCGTTTTATTACTTTGTTGGGCAGGTTGTCTGGGTTGTTGGCAAAGCCTGTGTAGCCCACTTTGTCGGGTACTACTTTTATTATTTCCACCGCCAGCATGTCACCGGGGAGGGCTCCTTCTATTGCTACGCATACGGTGGGGTTTGAAGCATTGCTTTTTTCCGGTGTCCAGGTGTCCTCTAGGGAGTTTAGCCAGTTGCCGGTGCATAGTTCTGTCTGAGCAAGGAAAATCTCACCGGGTTTTACGGTTAGCTGAGGCGGGTTGTTCCGGCTGTGGAAATTGTAGGTGGTGGTTCTTGATAGGGTTTGCATGGGTGACCTCCTGTTTCGTTGTATTATGAAGGGGCATCTGTTGCGATATCTCTTTGACTTGGGTCAAAAGTGCTAAAACCAGTAAATATGCGGGTTGGATCGCTTTTATCAAAATCATCAAAAGCGGTCGCACCATCAAAGTGGTTAGGCATTGTAGTGGTTATGATGGGCGGTTAAACACTGCCGCGGCTATCATGGCAAGATAGCTCTCAATTGGAACATAATCCGGGATACTATTCCCAGACCCCAGGCCATACCCGCCACGTTCCTCAGTAAGTTCCAGCATTTTGCAAGAGCGGTTATATATCTCCTCAGGGGTGGCCCTGCAAAGGAAGTCCACATCAATGCCGCCTAAAATAGCGATTTTGCTGCCGTGCCTCTCATAGGCCTCTTCCACTGGCAGGATAGTATCCTCAAAAGAATGCCAGCCATCGTATTTTATGTGATTGATTACATCATCCATAAGTGCGCTTATATTTCCGCAGGAGTGAAGGACAATAGGCTTGCCGGCTGTGTGCACCGCATCGACGATTTTGATATGCCATGGAATTACATATTCCCTCATATGATTGACCGAAAGCAATGTCTGGGTCTTGAAGCCCCAATCGTCGTCAGACATCATGGCCAAAACAGCCTCATGCTTGGCGCACATGCTAAAATACCGCTGATACCGTGACCCCACCGCATGGAAGATATCTTCTACCAAGCCGGGCTCATCATACAGCATAAAACACAGATTATCGCATCCAACAAGCCGCAGCACGGTTTCCAGCACTCCGTCAAAGCCAGGAACCAGCAGCTTCATGCCGGCAGGCATATAGGCCTGCAACTGATCCAACCAGGTAAAGTCGGCATCCTCTGGCTCCATCCAGGTATAAGCGTCAAAGCTTTGCCAGTCATGAATCAGAAACCCATCGTTTAGAGACAATGAGGCCTTATGTTTGCGCTCTCCGGTTTTAAAGGCAAAGCTAGTGCCCCGCACACAGGCATAATCATAGCCAGCCACATGGTATGCATCTATAGCCCGCTTATGATGGGAAAGCGGGTCGGCGGGGTTGTATTCTTTCCCTTGGGTAAGGGCGTCCAGGATACCATTGTTGGTTATGATGAACTCAAACAAAGTTGGGCGGACAGGCCTTTCCCTCTTTAGTACCTTGGTCAGGTTGCTAAAGTCTGGTGACTTATCCTTTGTAAGCCATGTTTCAATATTGATGAAATCTTTGCAAAATGCCTTCATATGTGTTACCCCACATCGGTTAAATTGGCGGGCAGAAAACCTTTGGCCAAAAAGACAGCGGCAGATCTTGCACATAACCAATATCTTAATACCACATATTAGGCGTCCTGTATAGTCAGCCAATGGGCATGGGGATATATTTGTTTACTTGACAAATATATTTTACAAATGTAAACTAAGCTGCACGCTAATACATGTAATAAGATTTTACAGGAGGCCCACATGAACCCCGAAATAAAAATAAGCGATTCTGAACTAGAAATAATGCGCATACTATGGCGGGAAACCCAACCACAAAAAGCGGGTGAAATGTGTGATGAGCTGGAACATACTCGTGGCTGGAACCGCTCCACCACCAACACTCTTATAACCCGTCTGCGCGACAAAGGCCTAATCGAGCCTATAGACAGGTATGGCGTGGCCCGGTATGTCACCTTGGTAACAGAGGATGAGTATATTTTGGCTGAAGAAAAAACCTTGCTGACCCGGTTTGGCAGCGCCAAGAAGCTGGCCCTTGCGATGGTGCGCAATAAGCATCTTACTGATACGGATATTGACGAGCTGCGGGAGTATTTTAATGCAGAAGGCGGTGAAATAGATGGCTGATATCCTGCGTGCGATACTTATAATGTCGGCTTCCGGCAGTGGACTTGCACTGCTTTTGTTTGTGCTTAAGTCCCTTGGGCGGCATCGGTTGCCTAAGTCTACCCAGTATTATTTATGGCTGGTGGTAATTGCAGCTTTACTTATTCCTGTGTCCCGGCTGGTGGTGCTGCCGGATAGCCAGGCCCCGGTGGTGCAAAACCTCCCTACCATTAATGATACCGTGACACGGTTTGTTATCACCCAAGCAGAGGAAACCCAAAGGCTAGAGAGCATCGCCCCCTTGTCCGCAATCAACCCTCCTGCATACGCAAGCCAGCTCCAGGAGATGCAAAGCCCTATTGCCCTTATCACGACCTATTTTGTGCTGATTTATCCTTTTGGGGTAGTTATCTTGCTGATTTACTATGCAATTCACTACGCAATCTTTGTAGGGTTGTACCGCCGGCGAAACCGCAAAGCCCCACCCGGGGCCCAAGCCCTTCTTGCATCTATGTGCGGGGGCAAGCCGCCGCGGCTGTTTTACAACCAGCTTGCCGAGACTCCTATGTTGTTTGGGATACTGCGTCCGGCAATAATTTTGCCCTATCAGGAATACACCCGGGACGAAATGCAAATAATCCTATCACATGAGCTTACCCACCTTCGCCGCAAGGATGTGCTGGTGAAATGGCTGACCCTAATCGCTACGGCGCTGCATTGGTTTAACCCCATTGTGTGGCTGGTAAGCCGGGAAATAGACCGGGCTTGCGAGCTTTCCTGTGATGAGGCGGTTATCCGCAGCATGGACAATCAGGGGCGGCGGCACTATGGAAATACACTAATATTAGTAGCCGCCAACCCAAAAATCCCTCGTGCTATAACCTCCGCCACCATGAGCGAGGACAAGAAAAACTTAAAAGAAAGACTTGGTGCAATTATGAAAAGCAAAAGATCCGCATGGTATGTAAAGAAGCCGTGGTATGTTCTAATAATATCGGCACTATTGATTGTTGTCGCTGTTGGCATGGCCGCTTGTCTTGGCTCGGGAAGCCAAAGCCCTCCTATAGTGCGAGAATATCCAGGTGAAACAGATGTAGATTACCCTGACGATACCCCGGATGGCCAATATCCAGGCTATGGAGATACCACCTCCCAAGCTACAGAACTAAATCTGCAAATGGCCCCCGCCGCCGATGCTCCTCTTGACAATTTGGGCTCTATTCACGAGGTTGATTATCGTGAAGCCCATCTTGCATACTGGGGCGGCGATTTAAGCTGGCTGACAATAAACGCCCCTGCTGCTATTTGGGCTAATGTACCGCTACACAATTTTCAGATAATCGGGATTTATCTCGGCCACTCCGACAGCGGGGTTACCGCTACGGCCACCCATGCCTACTATGAAGTGGACGTGCTGGATGGGCCCTTGGTTATAAACTGGTTTTTTACTGCAGGGCTTTTCCCCAATAATGGTATATCCTTTATAGATGCAGAGGGTGTGAGAAGGCTTTATGCCATTCAGGCAGGGTACGGCTATGAGGGAGATGCCCCCTTTACCCTGATAGAGTTTGAAGATGGAGGATATATATTCAGATGGGATACAGATGAGTCAAGTGGTAGCGGTGAGGCAGATGGCTACTCAGGCGACAATTCTGACGCAGAGGGCAATGCTGATACCTTAGAAGAATCGGGCTATCAATCAGTCTTTGCCGGTACAAATCTTGTTTGGACTGTTCCCCCAACCCTAGAATATGAAAGCGTGCGGCGCTGCAACTGTGGCCGGTTTCTAAACCAGGACTGGCGGGTTATTGACCCGGTGTCGGGGCACTTAACTGGTGATATTGATGGCGGCCACGGTGGCGCGCCTCCCTGTTGGGTATATGACCCTGCCCTTGGGCTGTTTGGAAGCCCCGGTTTTGACTTTGGATATCACTCGCTGGTAGGTATGCACCCGATGGCAGAGTTTGAGGCAAACATGGACTGGTGGGATTTGCAGCACAGCAGCGGGCTTATTGCAGTGCAAAGGGTTGACTCAACCCAGCGGCATCTGTTAAGGGATTATGTTGAAATGTATGACGATCCGGATTATGCCCAGGATTGGTGGGCTCTGTCACAAGAAGCATATACGGGCCAGTTTGCCGTCATGTACAACAGAAGGCTTGTTACAGATTTTGTGTTTAGCGGCGGCGCACCTTGGTGGAATAAGTTTATGATGGATGACTATCTTACAGTGTCATTTACAGATGTTGATTTTATCCCTATGGAAATGGGCGGAAACTGGGGCCTTATAGGCCGCAGCGGCAATGATGTACTTCCTTTTATATTTGAAAACTTTGTTGCAATTGATAGCAGAGTGGCCTTTGCCCGTGTGAATGGCAGGTATGGGATTCTTGATGTACGGGCGACTATTGCCAGCAATTAAGTCATGAGTGCTTATTCACCCCTGGCCCAAGATGGACATAGAATAAACCAGGAGAGATGGGCATGGCGGTTGTCTCGTACCTATTAGCAAGTAGCGGGCCGAGACAGCCGCCATAAAAGGGGTAAAAATCATGAATATACGCAATTTTGCAATAGTTGGCGGCGACAAAAGAAATATCGCTTTGGCCGAGATGTTGTTCCGCCTTGGCCATAGGGTAAAGATGTATGGTTTCACCAATTATGAGCGTGAAACCCCCATGCAATGCAAGAACCTATATGAGACAATCTCAGAATCCGAGTATATAGTAGGGCCAATACCCTGCTCCCACAACGGCGGGGTATTAAACGCGCCATTCAATAGCGAGCCTGTTTTAATAGAAGACCTTTTTAGGCTGATTAAACCTTCGCAAACCCTGCTGGCGGGGTATATGAAGCAGGAGGTTTTGGCATTGGCCGAAAAGTATGGCATTAGGGCTGTGGATATGCTAGGCAGGGAGGAGTTGTTGGTGCTTAATGCTATCCCTACTGCATTGTAAGTGGGGGTGCATTTGCGATTCCAGAATTGCCCATGATAAACTACCAATCGCGTCAAACAATGCCTTTTGCTGTTTTTCATGTTGTATGAAAACAACAAGTAATTTGCTTCCTGTCCTTTACTATGATCTTATGTACTAGGGCTTTGGCCAATTCCTCAGAAAAGTCGTTGAAGGCCAGGATGCTTTCCACGATTGTGCTGATACTTTCAAGTTTGTCTGCTATGGGCTCGGCTTCGTCCTTTATTTTTACATAGGAACTCAAGTCATTGTAAAGCACGGTGGTTTGCCTTACAAGGCTATCGCGCTGCGTATTATAGCGGTTGCGATCTATTCCGCCGTCTAAGAATAACTCGACTAGCCTTGAGATGCGATTCTCATTCCGGCGGATTTCGCTTTCTATTCTGTTTGTTTCCATCGTGTTGTCATCAGTGTTGGATAGAACCTCATGTAGGATGGATTTTATGCTGGCTACTATGTCGGTTATTTTGATTTTATTATGATTGCCGGCCTTATCTGCCTTGCTGTGATTGTTGGCTTTATCTGCGTTGTTTGATACATCGGCAATGTTGGATGCATCAGTGATGACGGTTCTCAGTGTTGCAGTAAAAGCATCCTGCAACAATCTCTCGTGGATGGTTTTGCTGTTGCAGCCCACAGCCAAGCCGGCATCATTAACTTTCTCCTTGCCCTCTTTGCTGGCCTTGGCACATACCCAAACGATGTATTGATACCTGCCTCTGCTTATCTTTTTGCGTTTATATGTAGATTTACAGTCCTCGCACTGGATTTTCCCGCTTAGCCAATATCGGTTGCTATGGTTGGTTTTGTTGATGATTTTTGTCCTGCGGCTGGCGATTTCTTGTTGGAGGGCTTGCCATGTTTCGGGGGGGATGATGGCCTCGTGACTGTTCTCAATTACTATAAATTCCTCTTCTCCGTTGTTAGTTTTCCTCTGGTGGGTTTTGTAATCAATTGTGATTTGCTTTTTCTGTTTTAACATTCCCATGTATTTTTCATTTTTTAGCATCCGCAGTATAGTGGCACTTTTCCAAGCGAAGGAGCCGGTAGGGCTTAGGATGCCCTTGTTTTCCAGGGCTTTGGCGATTTTATGCGCTCCCATGCCATCCTCAAGGTAGAGGTTGAATATCAGACGGATTACCTGGGCTTCCTTTTCGTTAATGGTCAGCTTGCCGCCTTTCAAGTGATAGCCATATACCGATGCCCCAAAGACCACACCATTTTCCATCTGCCGCTGATGCCCCCATCGCACCCGTTGGGAGGTGCGGCGGCTTTCGTCTTGATATATGCTGGACATTAGGTTAAAGCGCAGCTCATGGTCTGGGTCAAAGGAGTTGATGCTGTCTGTAAGGAAGCGGACTTCTATGCCAAGGCGCTTTAGCTCCTCAGTGTATTTTATGCTGTCTTGGACATTTCTGGCGAAGCGGCTGATTTCCTTTGTTAGGATAAGGTCGAAGCTGTGGGCGCGGGCATCGGCCATCATCTGGAGGAAGCCCTTGCGCTTTTTGGTGCTTGTACCCGATTCCTCGTCGGAATATATGGCATGGAACTGCCAGCTTGGGGTTGTGCCTATTATCTCTGTAAAGTATTTCTGTTGATTTTCGAGGGATTTTTCTTGTTCTTCCTTTTTGGTACTTACCCGGCAATAGGCGGCTACTTTTAGCTGGGTCATGGGTTTTGGCTTCCGCTATGAATGGAGGCTGTTTCAATAGCTTTATCAAGCTGTGCTTTTGTTAGTAGGTTTCGCTTGTATAGTTCGCGAAAAATGCCAGTGAGGATTGCTTTTTCGATGCATATCTTGTCCATGTGAATTTGTCACCCATAGCATCTGTACGCTAGGGTGGGTTTGTATTATGCAAAGGGCCTTTGGCTTATTTACTTAATCGGCGGGAAAATAGCGTGGCAATGCGGTGTCAGGAAAGTTGAATGCAGTTTCTCATAAGGTCTTCCTCATCCTGATAATCACCACATCCCTGCCGCGGCTTTGGGTTCTGCTTTTATTATCGGCTATAAACCCGCATTTTTTATAGAATTCAATTGTATTTGTGTTTTCGGCAAAAACCCATATGACCATAAAGGTTTTGCCCAACTCCCGCGCTTTTTGAAAGGCAAACTTCATTGCCTGGGCCCCGATGCCTTGGCGGAAATAGTCTGGGTGGAGATAGATATAGTGCATTTCGTAAAAAGTATCATCCACATCATCGTCAGCTGGCGGGGCAAGCTTCATTATTCCCGCGGTTTTGCCGTCTTTTTGGATTACATATGCGGTTGTGTTTTCATCTGTAATGCTTTCTCTGAATTGCTGCGGGCGGGTTGCATTCTTTTCACGGATGTAGTCTGCCGGGAGGATGTGTTTATATGCCGCTTCCCACGAGCGCATACCAACCTCTGCCATATCCGGCGCGTCAGAGGGGACGGCCAGGCGTATTGTGATATTCATTTTTCCTCCAAGGGTGAGGGGCATGGGGGGCTTTTCGCCCCCATTTGACCCACAAGTATTAAGTGTGAAGCCGTTTTCCTCACACTTACTCTTCTTTGCAAAACCCAAAGTACTCCGCAATCTCGTCAGCCGTTTGTGTGACGGTAGAATCATCATCCCAGATAATCTGTTTTATGCCATATTGTGCGGTTTCGCGGGGTATTTCGCGGTTGGGATTTCTGTTCCCGCTTTCATCGTACCCAAACATTCCATGCAAATTGCGGATAAGTATGTCTTTTTCTTCATCGGTTATATCCCGGCTGCGGATTTCTTCAAGCCTTTGGCGGGTTTCCGGGTCTTCGGATGAATTGCCCTTGGTGGCGTAATTGGAAATCCTGACGGCATGGGTAACATAGTGGACTATGCTGTCGATATCGATAGTGTTTTCACAAATTATTTTCTCATGATTTGCTGTAAGCTGAATCAGATCCATTATTACCATCGGCGTAAAATCTCGCGCCATTTCGCTTTCCCACTGGGCCATGTCGGCTGGGGTTAGTGCCCATACATCCGGCACATTGCGGAATAATCCTGGTTGAAACTGAGGATCTGCATCCTGTTCATACCGCCACCGGTTATTGCAGGTGTGATATACATAAACGCCGTATTTACGGCCAAGCTCATCTGCCACATCCGGCCCGTGCCCCAATATAAAATAAACGTTTTGCAATCTCTTTTTCAAGATGTTATCGGGAAATAGCAGCCTTGATAAGGCCTTTTCTTCTAGTTTTTCCGTTACTTCGAAAAGGCGGCGTACAGGTTGCCGATGCATATGTGATTGATGCTCCGGTAACGGGTGTTCGGCCGACTGATGTCCAGAGGAATGGTTGGTAAGCTGGGTTTCGATTTCTTTGGCCTTGCTGTAAAGCAGTTTTATATCGGAGTCATTGCTAAAATCGGCGTCTTCAATTTGGCGGATGAAGCTTATCACGATTTCCTTCAGCTCATGCAAAAGGGCGACTTCTTCGTCAATGTCTGTTACCTTTTTTCCTAGCACATCTAGCACAACATCTGAGCCCGAGGCGGCAAAAACCCGCTGGATATCTTTGATATTGATGCTTAGCTTACGCAGGATTAGGATTTGCTCCAGCCGTTTTATGGCTGCTTCATCGTAGAGCCTGTAGGCATAATTATCGCTACGGATGCTGTGGATTAGGCCCATGTCCTCGTAGTATCTTAGGGTGCGGGCGGATACGTTATACTTGGTGGATATGTCTCGGATTTTTGTTAGGTTGTTCATTTTTCTGCCTCCTTAGGGGAATTGAGTGCGCAGGTGCGAATCTTACCGCATATAGCATATCCGCTTCCCTAACGGCAGAGTCAAGGGTCATAGAAATTTGGCAACAAACTCTTCGACATGTTTTTGCATTTGTATCAGCTCCTCAGGACTTTCTCCATTGCTTTGCCTTTGGCTAGTTCATCTACTAGCTTGTCCATCCAGCGGATTTTCTGCATTAGTGGGTCATCTATGTCTTCTACGCGGATGCCGCAGATTACCCCGGTTATTTTTTCGGCATTAGGGTTGATTTGCGGGGCTTCGGAAAAGAAGGCTTCCAGGCTCACGTTGTTTTCTATCTGTGACGTAAGCCCGGCTTGGTCGTATCCTGTTAGCCAGCGGATTACAGTGTCCAGCTCAGCTTTCGTGCGTCCTTTGCGTTCTGCTTTTGCAATATAATGGGGGTAGATGCTTGAAAATGCCATTGCAAATACTTTTTCGCTTTTCATTTGGATTCTCCATTCGGCCCATTGAGGGCGTATCTGTTTTGACTGACTGAGAAAGAGGGGTTCGTATACTGTCAGATTTTTGTTGAACTCCCCCTACTTCAGCATCCAGCCATGGTCGTTGTGATACACCATTAGCCGGCTCATTCCACCATCTATGGTGATTGACTCTCCCGTGATAAACCCTGCTTTTTGGCTGCACAGAAAAAGCACCATTTCGGCGATATCCTCAGGTGTCCCTACGCGTCCGGCGGGGTGCTGACGGTTGTCTTGCTGCGAATGAGTGGGAGATGATGTATCTGACGGTTTTGCGTCTGGTGATATCATGGACGTTGCCACCGTAGGGGTATTCATTGTAGACCTAGAATGATATCCGGCAGTTTCTACCCATCCAGGGTTAATGGCATTTACCCGCGCTTTCCCAGCGAGACTTACCGCCATAGCATGGGTCAAGGCTGAAATTCCGCCTTTTGCAGATGAGTATGCCTCCGTATCCGGCTGAGACTGACTGGCCCGAGTGGATGATATATTTACGATGGAGGCCGCTTCGGCAAGCAGGCAATTCTGCAGCAGTAAACTAGCAAGATAGTATGGCGCGATAACCCCCACCCGCTGGACATATTCAAAATCCTCATAAGAACAGCTGGACAATAGCCCGCCCCGCCCGATGCAGGCATTATTGACTAGATAGTTTACGGGCTGTGTTAGTGAGGCTATAAAGCGCTCTAATGTGGCCTTCTCTGATATATCCCCGTGAAAAAATCTCAGCCTATTATACTGTGCTTGCAAACGTTCGCCTGCTAACTGGTCGGTATCAATGATTGTAACTGCTGCACTTTCCCGCAGAAATGTCTCTGCGATGCATCGTCCTATTCCGTTGGCCCCGCCTGTTATAACTGCGTGTTTGTTGGTAAATTCCATTTTTCCTCCACACATTGCTGCTAGCGGAGCAGGCCCTATACCTCATCCCTAGATAGGTACTGCCCTAGCCGCTCAAATTTATGCTCAATGCGCTTGCGCAAGGCATCGTCATCAATGCCCAGCACCAGCCGTATCTGGGCCAGCATCATCTCCACATCTGCGATTTCGTCTAATATATTTTCTATCATTCCGGGTTGTGGAGTCCGGTTAACATACTTCTGAAGGGCGACGATTAACTCCGCGCATTCTTCTATAGCTTGGCCGACTTGTGCGTGTAAGCCCCACTGGTTTAGGCAGGTCTGCATTGTTTTTATTTCGCTGTCCGTAAACTGTACCTTCATGTGCAACACCACCCCATCTGCGTTGTAAAACAACCGAGTCTATTTGATAAAACAGCCGGACGCCAATATGCAGCAACTTGATCTATAATTGACTCCACCTGTTTAAGTAAATAATTGCAATATATGCAAGCACTTACGCGCCATTGCCGCCATCGGCGCATATCTTTACGAAAAACTTCCGCCTCCGCGGCGGGTCAAACTCTGTGAAATAAATCCCTTGCCATGTGCCAAGGAGAGGCTTGCCGTTTTCTATGATAATTGTGGCGCTTGTGCCCATTGCAGAGGCTTTTAGATGCGCCGCACTATTGCCTTCGCCATGGCGGAACTCAGGCCGGTCGGGGAAGGCTTTGTTAAGCCCGATAAGCAAGTCGTGTACAACATCGGGGTCAGCGTTTTCGTTTATTGTAATCCCTGCCGTTGTGTGCGGGCAAAAAACTAGGGCAATGCCCGTTATCACGCCACTTTTTGCGACTGCCTCCCGGACTTGGGCCGTGATGTTATAAAAATCCTCCTGCTGGGCGGATAATTGGAATTCGTAAAGCATGCATAGCCTCCTGGTGTTTTATACGTCCAACCCAGCAAGCAGGCTCTTCAGCTCAGAAACTTCTGCGTCTGACAGGGTAACGCCTTTGCCCATTTTTTCACGATTTGGGGACCAATCCCGGATGTCGTATTTTGGCTCGCGGCCATTCCAGCTTATGAGGTTAAGCTCTTTTTGCCAGCCTTTTGAGCCTTCGGATAAGACGCCGATGTGGTTTGTAACTTCGTACTTGAACTCTGACATTTTACATTCTCCTTAAAATATAATTGGGAAGCTGATTTACCGCCTATTGTGGCTGCTCAATTGTGCCCTTCAAGTATCGCACGGCTTTGCCGCTGATTTTCACGCGGCCGCCACAGTCTTCACAGCGCAAATCTCCAACCCTGGCTGACAACTGCCGTGCCTCCATAACCTTCTTCCCTAGCTGATTACTCCAAAACGGAGTAAGAGTGCAGTGGGCACGCCCCGTTACCGGGTCTTCGGGCACTCCCACATGGGGTGCAAAATACCTGGACACAAAATCGCATTCTGTGCCTGGGGCGGTTACGATAACCCCAAACCTGTCATGGTCAATCCCCGCCTCGGCCTTGAGCTGCATAAGCACGACAAAATCCGGGGCTATACGGCGCAGAACCTCTTCATCCTCTACCAGTACCAAAAAGTCTATGGACTTGAAAACTGCCAAAGGCTTGACCCCAAGGGCCTCACTGATTGATGGGTATGCGGGGCATTCCTGGGCTGGTGTTGCCGGAAAATTTAGACATAGCCGTTCGCCTTCTCTTGTCACGGTTAAAGTGCCGCTGGCGGTGTCAAACTTCAGCTCATTGGCATCTTTTTCCCGCTCACCAAACAATACAAAAGCACTGGCCAGGGTGGCATGGCCGCAGAGGTCTATCTCCAGTGTAGGCGTAAACCATCGCAATCCATAGCGGCCGCTTTCTTTTTTCACCAAGAAAGCCGTCTCGGAAAGATTATTTTCGGCGGCGATGCTTTGCATTGTACTACTGGTAGGCCAGGCTTCGGGCAAGCATACCCCTGCCGGGTTTCCGCCAAATAGCTTGTCCGTGAACGCGTTAATTACATGGTATTCCATTGATTCACTCCTAGTTGTAGCAATTTATCTTTTCGTGGTCTCGTGCGAGTCGAAAATCTCAGATATTGGTGGGTTTTTGACGAAACAAAGGGACAACGACTTGATATGTGACATGGTTTTTCTTCTACCAGGCAAATAACTCCATCGCTTCCATAACAAGGCGCTCGGTACGGGCCTGGATTTTGTCAACGGTCCATGTTTCCTGGTTTACTATATCGCGGTTAAGATTTAAGCCATTGCGGTAACCATTGCTTCTGCCCTTGGTATCTTCCAGGTCGCGCTTATATTCGAATGAACGGTTGCTAAGCTGGCTGTTGAAGCCGCTTATTGTTAAGTTCCCAAGAGTGTGGACATATTGGTCTTGGTACTCCTTTGCTATGGCCTTATCTCCATCGGCAATCATGCTTACCCATGCCTCGGGTATTATGTCACCTTGGGGGAAGATATGCTCTATTGTCCAAGTGTAAACAACGCCGGTGCGATGCCACAGTTGTACCTTGGTTTCAACGGTCATGTCCCTTTCTGCCAAAGAACAAAGGATAAACCGGGTGGCATCGGTATTGTCGTTGTATATTGGACCGCGAAGCTTCTCTTCAAAAACGCTATCTGGGGCCGAAAGGGCCATAAGCCTGCTTTGTATGGCTTTGTATATGCCGCCAGAGTTTAGCTTTCCGTCTTCAATATCGTCAATGATGTCCATGAAAATACGTGTCAGGTCGCGGGTAGGGGGTGTATCTGTCAAGTTTCTGCGGATAAAGAATTTTATCAATAACGCCACAATTTTTACGATGTCAGAGTCTGTTATGCCCAGGCCGTCCTTCTCACCTTCCAGATAAAGCAACAGCAAGTAAGATGGCGCACCTTGTACACGTGACAGGGTTTGATAGCTGCTACGGAGTTCTGTATGGGTGTCTTCGTCACTTTTTAGGATAATGCGAGAGTATACTTTAGCGTTTAGCAAGATGGTTTCTATAAATGCTACAGGGTCTTGCTCTATGATGTCTTGGTAAATTTTCAACAAGTTGGAACGTGTGGCAAGCGCGCCAAGAGGATACTGCTGCCGCTTGTCGTGGGTCTTGTGCGTGGCATTAATCTTGCGCCTGAAGGCATTGTAGTAGTGACGGAAGAACCGCTCCTGAATCCCGTATTCACCGCCGATGTAGCGCAGAATCTGCTGCCATTTTGTGAAGTAGTAGTCAATATCCTCGCTGCCTGCTTTATCCAGCTTGGCCAGCAATAAATTCTTGATAAGGTCAACTGCGGTTAGCTGCTCGCCTCTGTTGTTTAGCGACTCAAAGAGGGTGTAGGCATCTGAGTGATTGGATACTTCTATCCTTACAAGGATTGCGGCATTTACCTTGTCCAGCATATTGAATATAGGAGCTATGTTTGCAGGTTCACATGTGATTGTGGTTTCTGCCAGTAACCCATTTATGCGCTTGCGAAAATACTCGAAGGCTTTCTTTATTCTGCGCACACCCGCAAGCTTTGGCATTGGGTGCGCTGCAATAAGGCCTTGCTCTGCCAGCACGCCCTTATAATCATCTAAGTTGCTGTTTTGGATTTGGGGGATTATTCGGATACCTGATGATGTGTCCTTTAGTACCAGCTTCCGCTTCAACTGTACCAGGTCCGACTTCTGCTCCTCATCAAGCAGATTTAAGTAGTTTGAGATTGCAGAATACAATGCAGCAAGCAGTAGGCTTATGGTTGTGAGCCGTTGCTGACCGTCTACAATTGCCTGCTTCGGGGCGTTGTATCTGTCTCCTGTTGTGTCGATGCAAATAATTGTCCCAAGAAAGTAGCCTATTTCGTTGTCAGCCAGATCATCAAATAGGTCTTCCCAGTGTCTGGAGCCCCAGGTGTATTCGCGCTGATATCTGGGGATTTCGTAGACTTCTCTGTTATCTGTACCGAACAATGCGGATACCGGGTACTTATTTACGCTTTTTATTGCCATTTTTACCTCCAAGGGTCATGTGGGAACGCTTGCGTTCCCATTTGACCCGCATATATTGAGTGTGAAGTGGTTGCCTTCACACTTGCCTCCCGGAGAACGATTTATGTATTGGCTTGACTCTATCAAGGAAAATGGAAAATTTCAAGCAAAAATTGGCACTCATTGAATTTGCTATATATCCTTTACCCCCACTGCCAATGCTATCCCGACAGCAGAGGGAGCCATAAAAATAGCCATTGAGGAAACCGACATAACCCTCCACGGCAACAACATGCTGATAATAGGATATGGCCGCATTGGCACAGTGCTTTCAGCGATGCTTAGGGGAATGGGAGCCAATGTTACCGCGGTAGTCAAGTCCGGCTACAAAGCGGCTTTGGCAAGCAGCAATGGGCATAAGGCAATTATGTGCACAGAAATGGATGCACACCTGCATGAGGCAGACATAATCTTTAACACTGTCCCGGAAATCCTTCTGGATAGGCGCAACATGAAGCATATCCGCAAAAGCACGCTGATAATAGACTTAGCTTCCCCTCCTTATGGCGTAGATGTAAATGCCAGCCGGGACTTTGGACTAAAAGTGCTGTTTACTAATTCCTTGCCTGGGAAGATTGCGCCGGTAACAACGGCGGGATATATCCTCGAAACCATAAACAATATCATTGCAGAAGACATAAGCGCTTCCGTGTGTACTGCCCAGCTAGGAGGGTTTAGCAGCCCATCAGGAGACAATGCCCCATCCAAAGCCGTCTATCTGGAAGTGCTTCATGGAAAAGGGGGCGTGTAACATGACGGGCATCAATATGAAAGACAGCAATGTGAGTGATGCATGTACAAACGATGTAATCATCAAAGATGTAGCTTTGAAAAGTAAACGGATAGGCTTTGCGCTAACCGGCTCCTTTTGTACATTGGATGTGGCAATGGAAATCATTGAAGAATTGACGATAAGCGGTGCTGTGGTAAGACCGATTCTTTCAAACGCGGTAGACACAACGGATACAAAATTCGGTGCGGCCAAGGACATAAAAAAAAGACTGACCGAACTTACCGGCCAGCCAATCATAAACACTATCACAGGGGCCGAGCCAATAGGCCCGGCAAAGCTTTTGGACGTACTGGTTGTGCTTCCTGCAACGGGTAACACCTTGGCCAAGATAGCCCTGGGCATAACGGACACCCCTGTAACCATGGCAGTGAAGTCTCACTTGCGAAACGGCCGTCCAGTGGTGCTGGGGCTATCCAGCAATGACGCCCTTGGCAATGGTGCAAAAAACATTGGGGCCTTGCTTGGGATGCGAAACATCTTCTTTGTGCCCTTTGGCCAGGATATGCCTCATGGGAAGCCGCGGTCTATGGTGTTTAAAAGGGAATGCACCATTGCCGCCATAGAAGAGGCATTGGAAGGGCGGCAGCTTCAGCCGATACTATGTTAGCTAATATAGCGATATCTTGACTGCAATCAAAACGCCCCATGCCAACTTAATGACATGGGGCGATTCTTATCTATGCATTATTGCATATCTACATGCTTGCAGCATGGATGCGGCATTATTATACAAACTAGAATTTGCGCTTACGTGCCGCTTCAGACTTTTTTTTGCGCTTGACGCTGGGTTTATCATAATGCTCGCGCTTACGCAGCTCCCCCATGATACCAGCTTTTGCGCAGTTACGTTTGAAACGCCGAAGCGCGCTGTCCAGGGTCTCATTATCTTTTATAGTTACCTCTGACATTGGACTTTCCTCCCTCCGGCTGGTGCGCTTATTTCCGACTGATAATACACCACTTATAGTATAGCGTCAAGGGGGATATAAATACAAATATACAATTGACAATTGTTAAAACGA
>Ga0123355_10000665_pt1 | contig 46556 bp, 30 predicted proteins | sample TergutEmb28metaG_3_FD_89872 | JGI IMG/M metagenome (GOLD analysis project Ga0123355, IMG submission 89872) | Embiratermes neotenicus P1 segment gut microbial communities from Petit-Saut dam, French Guiana - Emb289 P1 | ecosystem: Host-associated > Arthropoda: Insects > Digestive system > Gut ...
TCGAAAAATAGTGTTTTGTAGCTAAGAATTTGCTCTATCAAATGGTGTTATTGTGCTCTTTGTATCTAGTGTAGTTTCCATGGAAATAAATAGGAGGCATTAATTTCGGAACGACCCTCGTATGTCTCTGTATACCATTAACGTACACGTTATGGGAAAGGTTGTGTATGTAGTGACTCAAAGAGGCAACTTCAGAAAATTCGGCGTGTCAGGAAGATGAAGGAGCAATTGCATCAACTTTTGAACTCGGCTTCCTGTTTCACAAAAGAGCACACGATAATCGAGTCATGACCACTTGGTCATTGTCTCATATACAATAAAAAGTCACTCTCGAAATACAGTACAAAATGATTTTTTGTTTTAAAAGAGCCGTTGGAAAATTTAGATCAGATGACTAAAGTTTCACAAGGTTCATCTTTAGGAAAAAAAGGAGAATGAGGAAAGAAGAAAAGAAGCAGCGAAGAAGAAGAAAAAGAAGAGAAAGTGACCACACAGCTTACACACGCAGTTTTTAGGTGCAACCCACTGAGGCTGATATCAAGTCCGCAATGTGCCAAATGTAATAACCAACGCAGATTAACTTTATAAATCCAACCATCAATCCATCAACCAAAGAATTCTAATCCATTAGCCTGAACAAATTTCATACACCTCTACCAGAGAAATCACGCACGCATACGCGCACACAATTATATACCAGCCATCGAAACATCAGCGTCCCCGCAGTACGTCTGTTGTACCAGTCACTGAGTGCGTATCTTAAATGCATTCCAGCTGCCACCTACCACTGTTAAAACGGCTACTGGAGACAGCCCGGAGTGCATGGCCTCAAAACATTCTACAAACAATAACAAACCCAAACCCCTTTACGCAAGAATTTGCATCTGAAATCGACCCGCCCATGTTGCAGTGAATGAGATGCATGGGTAGGCGGCGGCATGGGCCTTAGGAGCAACAATCACAGAGTGAAGAGGTGGAGGGCGTCGCCTGTAGCGGCTGGCACGTGGGTGCGCAAGGTCGTCTGGCTTGTCGGACGGACGGGAGCCCTGAGTCATCACATCATACAGCATCCTACCAGGCCATCCGGTCAAACCGGCCTACTTGCACTTTTCCTTATTCCCACAGCAACGCTAACGCAGCAACATCAAGTAAGATTTAAATAGAAACCAGACCACTGCCACAAACACTACATGGCAAAGGCAAACTATCTTGCTGCTGCAACACTTCTACACGCCATGTTCTCGTCACAAATTGAATCAAAGAAAAGCGAACATGAATATAATTCTGAGGAGAAACGGTCGCTCACTAAATCCAGTTCAATTTCATCAGAATCCCACGCTCAAAAGATTTATTACTTGCTGTATTCTTCCGTCCAACCTCTAAATTCCGAAATAGAGCAAAACGAGAAAATCTATGCATAGTTCCACACAGAAAACGGAAAATAACGAGTTCCAAGCGTAACTCATTAAATCGACTTTCCTCTAGCTTACATACACATTTCTCTAACTAACACACCGACTAAGCACACAGTATGTGCACGTTCAACTGGTCGAATACAACCAAACCCCTGGGGGTGAGGCCATCAGCGTAATTGTTAACTTACAAAATAATATTATCTTCACTCTTCTGGGATGTTAAGATGCGCTGAATGGCAGTTACCAACGTTTCGGGATAGCACGTCGATGCCATCTTGACACTTGAAAATGGGGCCGACAGATTGTCTCGAAACGTCGTTAACACTCAACCTACGCTGCGTAACATCCCAGAAGGGCGAAGATCTCAGTTACATCGCGGCGGAAGCCCAAAATCACTCTTACAAAATGCATGGTGTGTAGGTAATTTTATGGTCAGTCCGCACACCCGACGTTCGCACGCCTACGTCCAGTGTTTTATCGCTATTAGACCGAAAGCTCGAGAGTTTTCGCACGGCTATGTTTGTATCCTATACTTCGCAAAAATATTATCCCAAAAGTATCATCTTCCCAAGAGATTCAAAGCTACTCTCGCGCAGGTAACTACTGTGTCTGCGGAACGCTAGAATAGCGTTCTTCAGTACGTGCCAAGTGTACGATCCGAAAAGCTCTTCACTATGAAACCGTCATGCTTTATCTTCACCAGACGTGGGTACTTACAGGCTGAATCCACAATCTGTAAGTGACGCGTGTACGTACACAGGCACAATACGAAACAAGACAAGCGGTGGGGCGGACTCGGTTAACATATTAGCCCAGTCTTCAAAGGTCCGAGGTTCTGTAATGTCCGGGATAGCGTACGGCGTATAGTGACTTGGCTGTACAATACAGGATTCGATTCCCGGCACGAGTAATAATTGTTTTCTCCTCCAAGACGTTCAGATTGGCAATGGGACTCGCCTAGTCTCCCATTCAATTGATACTTGGAGTATTTCACTCTGCAGTATGGCGGCTGGGGCGTGAAGGTGACCACTAGCCTCCATCCGATGCGGAGTGAAGCTATACCTCATATCATCTATGCCTTCACGGCGTTCACAAGGGATTTTTTTTTTTCTATTTTCTATATCAAAGTTTTGTATCAAATGGTTCAACATGCGAAGGAAGGAAATGGCGGACGATACAATAGAGAATTAGAAGAGCTTTACAATGAGCCAAATATATAGTAATAAAATCGAGCAGACTGGGGCGGGATGGTCATGTTGTGAGAATGGATGAAAACGAATTACCTAAAAAGAATACTGTGGACAAACCCTGGAGGTCAACGAAGAGGTGGACGAACGAAATCAAGATGGACTGAAGGGGCTGAGGAACACACTAGGAAACTTGGTTGAAGAAATTGAAGGGGGGATGCCCAGGATAGAGGTCGCTGGCGACATTAGCTTGAGAAGGCCAAGGCCCACACAGGGCTGTACAGCCGTGATGATGATGATGATGAAGAAAGTTTTTATCAACAGGCACCACCAACGTCAATAACGGGGGGGGGGGGATACTGTTAGTATAACCCAACGACAACCAACGAAACAAATACGGGAGTCAAGCCAAACACCGAAACGATGTGCACATTACACGCCTCAATGCAATGGTGCAGAAATCCCGGACGCCAGGTCGAAGTGGTGCCCAATGTTTGTGGTTCTCAGTATGGAACTTGCATCACGTCACCCTCCCGGCGCATATAATGTTTAGGTGGCTCTTATATTTTGCGAAAATTTGTCCATCCTGCCTTAATGGGCAATGTCCACCATAAAGTGGCATAATCGATAAACCACTGTCATAAGCCTCTGGCTAAATATCGTTCCCCTTGACAAGCTATTAGTCGCTGGGCTATACAAACAATTCCCCGCCTCTTAGGAAATCCAAAGGGTGATAGTGGGGTCACAGGACCTGCCCTTGAGCCATGCCCTGCACGGGTATACGGTTAAGATGGCCCTGTCCACGTCATGACGGTATGTACGGGGGAGCAGAGGTACAGCTCCACTCGCTCGTAACCTCGGCACTGGCTACAGGTGAACGTTCAACTTCACGCTCCGGTCGCTTTATTCCCCGGGAAAGAATCGTCCGGTACACATGGAACACGAAGATGGGTGAGCCCCAGAACCGGTCTAGACGCTCTGGAGGAGAATAATCACTCGCCTCTGTCGGAATTCACTGGCAGTCCAGTTACTATGCCGACTTGAACCCAGTCCACAACTTCCGACCCTGTTTAAGGTGCAATGACACATTATCCTTACAGAAGTTGTTTTCCAAAGAAAACCGCGCACAAGTGTCTGGCTAGTCCTTTCTGTATGCCCGTGTGTACCATCCTTTTATTTGATCGTCGTTAATTACGTCTGATGTTGAACGCAAGTTGGGAAACACCTCTTCATACACATTTTCTTCAACCTGGTGCTCTACATATGTTGGCAATCATCAAAACAAGATAAAGATTTAACAGTCGACACGCCATAACAACCCGGAAGAGCAGAATTTTCTGCAACACCGCTGTCAGAACCTCAAATCTTGAAATGAAATACGGCTCAATAGCGCAGCGAATATCCACGACAACATGTGAACCTACGCACGGCCACAAAAAGAAGTGCAGCGCTTTTGTATTCATCAAGCCTGAATTAGAAAACTATGTCAAGGGTTTATACCAGGGGTATATAAACGTATTTCACTGCAGAAGGAACAGAAAAAGTCCTACGCTAAAAAAGCTTCCACGAGTAGTCGTTCCGGAAACCGTTACCACAAAACCCACCATGTGCATCATATCAGCCCCATCTTACTTATCACATTCAGATCCTCATAAGCCATTCCCGTTAGTGTCGTAAGTGCCGGGGCACATCAGGCAGTATACGAGGTAGTGAATAAGACACGGACTGAACGACCAAGAAATCATGGTTCGACTCCAAGTGGGCATATTTCCTCTTCTCCGAATGGCCCCAGGCCTATTCTGAGGGCCACCAAGCCTCCATTTCAATGAGAAAAGAAAGCCCATTTCCTGGGGGTAAAGCAACCGGAGCGTCAAGCTGATCTCTCACCTCCATCTAATGAATGGAGTTATAGCCTGCCTTCACTCCCCCATATGCCCTCATGGCGTGGTGCTTAATAAGGAGCAGGGACAATCTGACCTCTCATACAGTTTTAACAATGGTGGCAAGCCAGGTCCGTTGGCGAATGACATCTGAATACGAATGTTAACAAACTTGTTAGGATACAGTAGCAAAGGCGAAAGTACCCCCCGTCTAGCACCACGCCCCAAACGTATAAATGGCGTACACGCAGATTTCAAATTCCGACCACCTGCATTACCGACAAAAGAACACGTTATGGTTAGACGATTCAGTGTAAGAAAAGGTGCTTCTAAAATGACGAATGACGACATAAATTCATAGGACCACATTCGGTCGCCGCGTACGTAAAGACACATCACTGAATCAAAAAAATTAACCCTTTACAGCAAAAGAGTAACTAAATGTGCCACATGGCTTAACAGTAAAGACTCGGCATTTCGTCCACATAGGGCATTTAGAGACTTCTCTGCGTCTCAGAATATTACTGCTCCTGGCAGCATTGGCCCGTTGGCCTTTGTAATAACCCATACGGCAACTTCGGAAAATGTTTTCAAAGAAGTGTGGGGGAGAAAAGGGATAAGAAGGGCGGAGGAGTGATGGGAAAGGTAAAAGGAAATCCGTTACTCTACTTAATAAATTACCCCACATTAAGATGCGCGGGGGAGTGGAGGTAAGGCGCAATGCATTCCTAATCTCGGCCCGTGAGGGAGGTACCACAATCTGGCCCATATACTCCGACAGAAAGATCTCCTCGTTCCCGCTATACAGGTGTGGGCGAGAAACAAATTAGTGCCAGTGACAAGAATCGAACCCCGTCTACAGCCCTACCAGTCACAATACTGACAGAAAACTGTGCCCAAGGCAACAAGGCAAACGTTTACAACACAGTGGAATTTCGGTTCCAGGGAAAGATTCCGGGAACGTAATATGTCATTACTTTATCTGAAAAACAGACTATCGTTTCACTTGCTGTCGCACCAACGCACGCCACTCAACCGACCATCCACAGGAGCGGCAAAGTAGCGGCGGGAAGCCACAAACGACATTCGTTATACAAAACAAGGACCTCCCATATCCTACGCAAGACTACACGTAACTGCTGTATCGACCCAATTGTGTGTCTCCGTAACAACCGGTGTCAGGACACGCACAAACGTCAGGTCTTATGAGCGCGTATACGTGCACGTGGCCTACTGCGAAATACTGCAAGTCCAATGTCCCCGGTATCGTAGTCATCTAGCTTCATTCTAATCGCTACCAAGCACGCAAGTATACTGGAGCGAAGCTGGGTGTCAGCTCGAAGTGAGGTGTATTCAGATGTAGTAAACAATAGAAACAGGTCGTCATGACATAAGTTATATGGAGTTAATTATACATGACCCCCTCCCCCCACACACGCACGACCCATATATAACAGAACAGCCTGTTACAGTAATATTTCATGTTCCAAAACCTTCACTTCCTCAACGTCACTTTCTGTCCTACATATACGAGCACAATGTTGCGCAAATTCTGGTCGAACAAGCGCCATCTGGCCTGCAAAAAAATATATAAACACAGAGAAAATCGATAGACCTACGTTCTGAACACACAATGGTGTTTTGTTATCACGAAACTCGCTCCTTGCAACAAAAGAATACAGAAAAAGGCTATCTGGTTCATAATACTGCAAAGCTGACACCTATTTGAGAAGCTGACAGTAGACAACCTCGTCAAAAAAGTCCCCGCCTTTAGTGAAGTCATCGCATTTCACAGCCATGTTCACAAGGCTATCCCCAACCAGCTGAAGCCAGTCCACAAATACGTTGCTACAGATCCAAATGGTAAGTAAGCAGTCTTTGTACCTTGTAACCTGGAACATCTCTCATAAAAGTCGCAGAAGCCGGCAGAAATCGTTCTGAATCTTCAGCCGTGTAAATCTCAAAAGAGTGCCAGTTGCCGGACATGGCCGCAAGCTTTCAAGACCCTGCTGCCGCAGACACAGAAAAAGACAGACCGCCGAAACAAAAACATGTCTTGTTCTACGAAACAAACAGTAATTAGGACAGGCATTACCTCTGACGACCACTCCACTGACCTACTTGTACGTGCCTACGCCGAATAACGTATGTGACAAGGACCACGATATACATCGCCATCTCCTCGGCGTTTAGCTCTTTCAAGGCAACCGTTACTGAAAGCACATTTAAAAAACGCCTAATTCGGAGTGTTTCATACAATTCTAAGACCAAAAAACGGTTACTTCCAACGGCATTGACTGCGGTACACGTTGTTTTCCGTGAGGTAAGAATTATTTAGATTTCCGTATTCACGGGCCGTGCCATGGTTCAGGCGATTAGTCGCCGGCCCCTGACCGCGGAAGGCCGAGTTCGATCCCGGGCCAGATAAAATTTTGAGTTGAACGAAGTGGCACTAAAACGCGTTTTTCTCCAAATACTTCGGTTTTCCCTTGTCAGAATCATTCCACCATAACCGCATTCACCTTAATACTGTAGGACAACCAGGCAAAGCATGGTAATCTTCTAACGAAGCAATGATCTTTTGGATAACGGAGATCGATGAACAGGAAAGTGCTTCAAACTGCCTTTTGAGGACTTCAAAAAAGAGTCAGTAACAAACTTGCTGGTGGACGCACCAACCAAGGGTGGAGGGTAACTTCTTGCCAGCTTATTTTAGAGCTTCATGACTATATCCGAACACAAAGCACTGTAGCAGATGGCGTTTATTAACGATTAAATGCCAACATTTAAAATCTCATATGGATTAGAAGACTCTGTTACGATTCAGGAAAATAATTTACATGTGCAAAGAATGCGCCTCTTAACAGGAAAATCGTCACTCCTATCCCACATGCAACAGAGTACGGAAATAACAACACACGGTCACACAACATAAACACTATGGAACATCGCCAAGTTTATCCTCAACTTGCACGGCTGAACGACAGAGCAGTCTGGCCGAAGACTGCACTGTGGGCGCTCGCAATTACTGCCGACACCTGCGGGAAGTCAACAGGAGGACGGGGAGACTTCAGACAGCAGGAGCGTCCAACTGTTTTCCGTAGTGGGTCACTAACTGTATGGAGCAAAGTCATTCGTTCGTCTGAAACTAGGCAAGAAATTCCCCACACTTTAAGGAATCTGACGGTACAATGCCGTGTTCACAACAGTCCTCCACGTGTCCATGTCCTCACCAAGATAAATACAGTGCATGTTGCATTTGAAATCCACTATAACATCATCTTCCCATCAACGCCCAGGTCTTCCAAGTGAGTTCTTTCCCTCAGGATTCCCCATAAAGACCCTGTACGAATTTTCTCTTCTTCCTCCATGCATGCCACATTCCCCCGCCAGTCTCATCTTCCTTAAATTTGGTCACCTTGATAATAGCACATATCAATGAAATTAATCAATGAACTTCATTATGCTGCTTTCCCCCAGCCTCCTGTTACTTGCTCTTCGGCCGTATCTACCTCAGCACCCTGTTTTCGAAAACCCTCAGGCCATGTTCTCCTCTCAACGCGAGGGCCCACAGTGAGACAATGAATTTATCACTGACTGCTGTGAAGTATAGTGCGTTATTAAAAAATGTGGATATTTTAGCGGCAGTATAAAAGCGGTGCGCAGGGCCCTACTCGACTAGTTCACGTGTACCAGCAACTTCAGCAATCTTTTGCTAAATATGTCGCGTGCGCCACATGTTTGGACGCCGGGGGTTTAGGACGTGACGCTCTGCCACAGATCAAGAGGGAAAAGATTCTCCAGTTTGACACTGGCACTCTTTGGCTGGAAGCGACATAATGCACTACATTCAAAATATCCAACACAATTCCCACGCTGAAATTAAAAGGCACGTAACAACATCTGGTAGAGCATTTGAGGTAACTGACCTCCAACACATTTGCCGGCGTGCTACGCCAGCTACACGTACGAAGTAGAGAGCGAAAGTTTCTCCCAGCAACGTCAACGGTGAGGTGAGAGAAACAGAGACAGCATGGTCGACCCCGTGTCTCTCACTCAGCGCGGGTCGATCAATTCATAATAACACCTCCCCATCAGAGAAGCAAACAAGAAAACAGAAGGTAACATACTCTCTCCCATACATCACAAAGCACAGTCTTAAGGCACAAACGGTACACACGTCCAAAACGAACAATGACGCCCCTCACCAACCGCAAATTCAAACAAAGCGCAGTTTTCTACTGGTTTGCAGTTTCACCAGCATAACAGGGCCTGACAGCGGGATGGGAAACCGAGGAATCGTGGCTCGATTCCCGGCACGGGCAAGAGATTTCTCTCTCTTCTGCACAGCGTCCAGAGCGGCTATGGGGCCGACCCAGCCTCCTATACAACGGGCATCCTGGGAACTTCACCGGTGATAAAGTGGTTGAGGTGTAAATGTGACCACTCGCGCCCATCAAGCCCGGGGTTCAGATTGCGTGGAGCCATATCTTCATTCCTCCATATGGCTCACGGCGCGCAAGGGAAAACTGTACCTTACTTTTCTCAGCAGGACAGTATTACGTGAAGACTACCAATGTAACAAATTCAATGTGGTGTTCACTACGTTCCAGTGAGACGTGGTTTGTCACATAAACACAATATAACGCACTGTCCGCCAGTGACGTTCCTACTTCGAATGCTGGAACAAAAACATTTTTTCTTGGTGTTTACGCGCAGCAACACTGTGACACGTCCAGGGGCTCAGCTATCTAAGAACGTCTGGGAAGAACAAGACCACCTAACAACGACGACGTCATCCGCGTGCACGATGACGGAATTTCACCCATTCAATTCTAATCCTCGCTAATTTCTTTGATACTGACGACGCAATACGCCTCATTACCATGTGTCCAGCAGACAGGAAAAGCAGCCTCGTAAAAGGCCCGGTTATGAGTCATTAACTCCCTCGTTTCCTTGAAAGGCACGATAATAAATTCAACAAGTATATTTTATGCGGTCTTTGCACCTGATGTGCGGCCGGGGTGCAGCCACGCAACTTGTACATGAAGGCACCGTACCATAAACCACATACTACTATGAGTTATCGACGAATACACGCGGCGGATGACATCTGGTGTTCGATTAGCCCACACATTCATGCCTGTTTTGCCAGAAACGCAATTAACGAAACTACAAATTCGAGATCTCCCAGACTATCAGTGCGAGATGTGACGCCGTGTGGTTAAGTACTACTCCCCGAACGACAATTCGTCACATGCCGGTAGGAACGATACGGCTGCACATCGCAAAAGAATTGAATATTAAAAACTCTGACTCTCTGGGCATGAGGAGTAACTGGAAGGAAAGTACCTTTAACATTACTCCACAATACAGTACACGCCAAGGAAACAAATGCTTTTAAAGGGATTCTAGTCTGCGACCCACGAGACTGGGCCTATGCCATTTTCTCTGTCGCCTCGAGAATGGGATCGTCTGTTAAGTGAAATAAAATTAGCAATGAAGATATTCTGACATAATTACGCCTCCAAAGGCATTTTAAAAACGTTTTATTCTGGGCACAAATTTGAACCATAAGACGTAACTTCCATTTCTTAATTCAGGAATACCTGAAATGCAAGTCGTCACGTAACACGTTTGGTTGGGAGTTACGTTGTCTAGAAATGCAATTACATGCGGCCCAGCGTTTGCAACTGTGACCAAGGTACTGGTACATTACAATGGCAACACACCATACAGAATGACAGGTGATGGGCCCCGACACTTGAACGTCTAATCCTTTGAAGACAAAATTATTCTGAACCGAAAATATAAACGTCCTTCTAGTCGTAAGAATATTTACAGTTCTGTAAATTACGTATTTCCTTTTGCGCAATAATACATTTTGGAACCAAAGAACAAACAGCAGCCTTAAAGCTACATTTGTCCTCTAAAAACTGACATATATAAAGATTCGCTTTGTATCGCGCAGTAAACACACTTCATATCGGTTATGCAAGCCTGTCCGTTAGTGATGTACAGGGAAACAATGCCTGTGAGTTCAGAGATTCGTAACGAACACACAAATCCACTCTGCGTGCAGAATGTAAAATATCTGAATGTCAGACCCTGGTGATACACTAGCCACTAGGCTTTAAAGGGTTAATGACTGACCTCCAAAATGTTTACCAACCCTAAACTTACCAATTTGTTAAAAATCTGGTTACGTAATTACCGCTTTTAATTGAACAGCAGGGTTCGTTAACGTGTCACAGAAGCCCACCTGTCCCTATCCTGAAACACATGAAAGGAGTCTATACCATAACATCCACTTTCCTTAAGACCCACTTGAATATTATTTGGTGGGGTACAAGGGATTTCCTCCGGGGATCAAGTGGCCTGGGACGGGAAGCTGACTACTCACCTCCCATATGCCTGAGAGGCACGCATAGGGACAACTTTACCTTTATCTCACAGCTCCAAAATTATCCTCTTTTATGTTCGTACCTCCAAAGTGATATTTTACTGGATGATTTTAGAACAAATTCAGTACGGATTCCGTCACCTAATCAGACCACCTGCCTATTCATTTTATCACATCTTTTATTCTACATCTTATCATGTGTCTATCCCTCCTTTTTTGTTTCTTTCGCCGGACGTTGCGGTGAAGTGTAGAATTCTCCCTCTGAATTCGGGAGGGTCAGGTTCGAACACTGGCCGGGAGAACGTCTAGCTGTTCTACTTATTCCCTGCAGACACGTGCTGGAACAATACCTCAAACTGGGCCACAACCGCTTCCAGCCACGTCCTCTCTAACACACCCCGCACTCTTCGACATATATTTATATTCGCTTCATGCATTTCTCTGCGTTTTGTTGATAAAATTCATAAATCTAAAGTCTGATTAGCATAACGTCAAGTTATCTTTATTAACTGCTATGAAACATGTCGTCAAGTTCACATCAGTTAATAAACTGTAATTCGTTCTACCACAGCTCCGAAAACTGGATTTTTTTATTTATTCACTTGTACCGTTCGACCTCATACATAAGAGAGTCGTTCATTAAACCACAAATAAATACACCTCTCACACCACGATTAATAATGGCGACAGTCGGATCTTTTAGCACGGTGTTTCCTTTCTATTCCTTCCTTCCCTTTTCTTTCATTCTTACTTCTTTCTCTCTTTCCTTTTATCCTTCCTTGACCACAACACAAATTAAAAAGTGTTGGTATCATAAACCAGACAGGCAACGTCCTATAACGTAACACTGAGTAGCGTTTGTGCAACCACTGTTGCGGTGGAAAAGCAGTACGTATTACATATTCTGTGGTTGTGTTTGTAACCTTAGGCCGCGTACACACTTGAGCATTCTGTCGAACGTAACAGCGTTAACATGATCACACGGGGTTCTGCTCGCCCCGAGGTTTAGGTTAGGACAAGAAGGCGAGCATTCTGGCGAACGGGGTGCACGCTGTGATCCAACAGTGTTCGCTGCTCCTGGTTGGGAAATGTCGTCTTTACAGGTAGCTAGCGTGGCCTTCATATTTGTACAACACGTGCTGTCCAGAAGAAGAATACTACGAGAAAGACGCTAATGGTAAACGGAGTTGAACAGGAAGAGGTCTGTGTACAGTGGGACCAGCTGGTTAGCAGACCTGAAGTGCCAAGAATGTAGTGGACGGTACAAAACATTTACTCGAAAGGCATCTACAGATTTTGAAATACCGATGAATTTAGTTCGTCCGAAAATTGTGAAAAGGGATACCAGATTCCGAGCAGCTATTCCGGTTCAAGAGAGATTGGCAGTAACATTGCGATTTGGGCCACAGGCGACTCGTACACCCGTCTGCAATATCTTTCCCAAATCTCTAAACAAACAATCAGGCAGATTGTACCCGAAGTGTGTCAAGCTATTGCTGAGGCACTGATGGAAAACATACACGTAAAAAATTTGTGTACTGTACAGAACACACTGTTTTGCACATAACATCGATGGGTCTGAACAATGAAGCCAAATATATAACTAAGAAAGCACTTTTAATAACTGAGCTTTAGTTTGCACAATTTAAGGGCACATCAGATCACTCAGAATTACGTCTTTTGAACCAGCAGCCGAGGAAGTAGTGGTGGGAGGGAAGAACTGGGATGCTGGTGACCGAGCAGACAGGATATGCAACATCATATAGTCCCGGGTCGACAGCGAATACGTTTTGGCTTATTGTGTGCTGCACTTTATTCCTGGTGGGCGGCAAATAACTTCGCAACGTGTTTGCAATGAAAGTGCCAATATTTCGGCATTCGTCGTCTGCGGAGGCGGCTGCTGTTGCTGACGACGTCAGTAATTGAATGCCGTTGTTACTGTCCTATTAACACCGGAATGGGTGGGTGTGTAGCTTCCCTTCTGTCGCTTAGTGATTCTGAAGGTCGGATAATTTACACGGGAGGTCCCTGCAAGACCCGCGATTGACTATTCCGGCTGACACACGTACATAATACTTAGTTCTTGGGGGTTTTCTTCATTTTGTTTGTAGAAGTTCACTCTTGGTTTATAGAAACTATCAGATTATAAACATTAGCGGGTGTATCCATAGCACTTGGACACACACAGTTACATGTCACTTTTTAATCGAAAATATACATTAAAATAGTCACAAACTGATGAAGCACCCAATTTTATGTACGCACTACTCCAACTAGGCACGCGGTAGCTCAGTTGGTTGAGACAATGCGCTACAAGCCGGAAGGTTGCGGGTTCGATTCCCGATATTGGAATTTTTCATTGACCTTCCGACCGCACTATGACCCTGGGGTCGATTCAGCCTCTAACAGAAATGAGTACCAGAAATATTTGCTGAGGGTAAAGGCGGCCGGTGCGTAGGGCTGACAACCTTACCACCTTTATGTGCCGACTGTCTTGAAATCTGGGAGCCTATCCAGGCCTGTATTGCTTTACATTTTACTACTCCAGCTGCCAATACGGTGTCTCCTCGCTTGCATCTTCTACACCGTCCAAACCAAATACCCCCTATGTACTGCAATGATTCTATTAACCGAAATTCAAACTTAGAGAAACCCCATAGGCCGAATTTAATTTTTTGGAAAATCAAACCTCATTGGCTGAGCGAATTAAGTCAGTAAACACTAAACTTAAAACAAACCAACATTTAGGTGTGTTGTCCTCTGGCATTCCTACCGAATGAATTACGTCCTCAGAAGTGTGAAAGTCTAGGGCTATACTCAGAAACACCGAGCTGCAAAACTGCTACCAACTTCGCACATGATAGTTATTGTGTCCAGTCTCAAGGTTCTGAATGCCTTAACTGCCCTCACACACTCCTGCTGTTTTCCATAGTTATGTTATTTACAGCCAAAGGAATTTATCCGAATCAAGCTTGTTCAGGGGTTGAACATGAATCGCCGGTCCGTTTCAGGATTTGAACCTGAAAGGCCGGCAACATTTTCTTCAGCATTGCGCACTCTTCCCTTCCTTTCATCTTCTTCTTTGGTGGGAGAGGCACAGGGAGAGAATCAACAATCTAATTTGTACTCGTTTCTGCAACAGGGTCTCCGTCTGCTGTCATGAGTTCGCTTCTAACAATGTGGTAAATTTCAACAATCAAACAACAGCTATTTCTGAGTCATACTGTACTTTCATTAACGCATATTTTTCAGCTACTTTACTAAATAATAAACCTTTAGAGTCCGTGCGTCCCAGGCATAAGATGGCATTTAAAACCCCGCCTGGCGTAGTTGGCAGCGAGCACAGAAACATATCTTGGTGTAGCGGTGTGACGTAACATCCTTTTTGATGCTCGCTGAAAAACCGACAGCAAGGTGGATCAGCCCCAGGGGCGAACCGAACACAGCGAATGTTACTGTAACATCGTCCACATCTGCGAATCCGTGTTACATTACGCTGTTACGTTAAGGCAGAATGCTCAAGTGTGTATGCGGCCTTAGTTATACAGCATGTATGGGCATGCACCACACTGCCATCTGTGAGCTACCCGGCTGTACAGTATTTTAGGCGCGTTTGCAAAATTGGGAAAGCAACTATTAGCTTCGTCATCTCTGTCCGTCGGTCCGCACGTAACAACTCGGCTCCCACTGGACGGATTTTCATGAAATTTTATATTTGGGTATTTTTCGTAAAACTGTCTAGAAAATTCAAGTTCCATTAAAATCGGAGAAGAATATAGGGTACTTTACATGAAGACCACTACACATTTTTCATCATATCTCGCTCAACGTTTCTTAGAATGAGAAATGTTTCCACAAAATTTGTAGAGGAAATCAAGACATACATTTTGCGTTCAATAACAGTTTCCGAAAATCGTGCCGTTTATGAGACAATGTGGAAAAATACTGTAGAGCCGGGCCGGACACAGATGACAATATGGAGCATGTGCACCGCATGATGGATACCTAAGGATACAGACACACACTCACCATACGTAATAATTATTGCTTTTCCGGTACCACAATGGTTGTACGAACGCGCCTGAATGATACGTGATAAGTACACTGTCAGTCTTGTTTACACATTATCTCCTAAACAGCACGATTAAAAAAAAATATTAAACATAAAATGTTTGTTTTGATCTGCCCTAAAACTTTTTGTCTGAAACATCTCATTCTAGGAAGAAATGAGAGAGGAATGATAAAAAATGTATACTGGTATTCATGTAAAGTACATTACGAAGTTAACAGTCGCTTTTCGCAATTTTACGAACCCGCCTAAAAAGGCCACAGTACAGAATTTGTACCACCGACTGCTAGCTATAACGATGCGCAACCCATCAGCAAAGGTCTACAACCTATGGCATTCGTCCACGTCGAGTAACACGGGGAACACTCCCTACACACAGCGGTAGTCTTCAATGGGCTACAACTCTAGACAGCCGTAGTAGACACTGTCACGTGACTCATGACATAAGGAGGTCATCAAATGCTTACTGTTACTTATTCTTCTTCCTTGCCTATCGCAACATTTCCTCATGCTCCATTGCTCGACAACTCGAGCTGTCTGATCACGCCGCTACTCAGAAGCCTTGACTGTCTACTACAAACTCCGCCCATTTGTGTGCCTATTCTGTCCCTAAATATGTAGGTCACTTAAAAGCTACTGTACAAAACAAAACAGTATGAGACAATGAGCCCACACGCACACATTACGTGAAACTCTACGACACAAAGCCGCCAAACCAATTTTCTACGGCAACCTTCAAAACTCGAGTGTGAGAGAAGTTTTAAGCGCAATAGCACAGTCCTTAGTTCAGTACCTTCCCTAACTATTAGCTGGTTTAAGCGCCAACGCTTCCGAATTGTAACTGGAAGGTGCCAGGTTCGAACTCGGCAGGGAAAAGCAAATATCCTGGCATTACTCTTTGTCTTCCTCAGTCACACTAAGAAATTCCGAGGAGAGCACCACTAATTCGGTGACTCCCACCCAGATTTCTTCCCATTCATTATCCATCAAGCAATCTACCGTTCTCTGCTAAATGGCCGAAGACAATGACAATGCCGATTAATAAGATAATGTTAACATATTCACACACCCATAGGTTAATACGAACAAGCCAAACGTGGTTAAGATGTTTCTGTTTACATTCAAATGCCACGTTCTATTGGGGCCACACAAAAAGTTGTTCTTAAACAGATAACCCTCAGTCTACGTGTCCCAAATACGACCTTAAAACCACAAACACGGGTTTATTTCGTCAAAAATAATGCAAGCAACTGTCCCACAGGCAACTTCCTGACGCGAAATAAATCCGTATTTGAGTTCTTACAGCCTGATTTTAAGACACGATCTGCAATGAGTTTAATCGGCACACTTTGCTTACCCTTTACTTTTAATATTTCCTTCCCACAATTAATTTTAATTATCAAGAAACGAAACACCGAAGAATTTCTGCCATGCATTACTGGTTGCAACCCTGTGCAACTCATCAACACAACCAGCAAGCGCCGCTCAGAGAAAATGATAATGAAGGGAACTGTGCTTGGAACTGCAGAATACGAGTATATGTAACTTGTCACATAATTTAGAGCTTTTGGTTAACACGGGCGTTAAAAGGATCAAGGTGTGAAGCTGAGCGCTCATCTTTGACCAGTGACAAAGTTAAGAACGCAGGTAGGCAGGTATACCTCCACTTCCCATGTGCCCTCGTGGCGCAGGGAAGCCGCAAATAAAGGAAAACAAGCTACTAAGAAAATATCCATTGAAGAACGCCAGCTTGCCCGAAAGGAGTGTTTTTTACTGCATAACTGTATAAACTGGCCAGCCAAAAATTCAAAGTCAAATTACATGTACACGGGGAAAAATACGTCTGCGTTATTCTATTCATTAAAACAAATGGCGAAGTAATACCGGCGCAACTTCCACACAGTTCGTATTAAGGTTATGAACGGTTAGCATGTCCGAATGTACGCAGAAGACTGAAGCAGTCATCACAGTACGTTCGCCATGATTTCACGAATTCAATTTTTTTTTACACATACCAATCCCTCACTAACCGCTGTCACGTTCCCGGAATATCTCGCGGTTGACAAAACTGCTATTGGCAAGACAAAGACCTTGTGGCAAATTAGAGGTGGGAAACCGCAACCGTCGTTAGTAAACATTTCAGTCAATTACGATGTCCGTTCCTTCACTAAATACATTGCAAAGGTAGCAAGGATGCTAGAACAAGGTAATGACAACCCTATCCACAGGGAAAGTGATTCTCTTGGTGCTGACTGCATAAAAGATCACACAAATATTCAAAAGTTTAGTTTGAGTATGTTAACACACCAACCCACTTGGAAGACTGGCGCAGACTGGAGGATAATATTAAAACGTATCTAAAGCATTGTGTAAGGTGGGTTGGATTCATGTGGCTCAGGATACGCATAAGGCCAATGAATGAACCTCGAGTCCCTTAACGGTGGGGAATAAAAGTGAAAATTTCCCGGTCCACGCCATGAAGGCACATGGGAGTAGACGTACGGCTCTAATTATTCTTAATTTCGGCACTAGATGGAGGTGGGTGGTCAACATCACGCCCCGGCCGCTTTACCCCAGACAAAAACCGTTGCAATTTACTGGAGAGTATACAGGGTGCGCCCCAAAACCGGTCTGGACGATTTGGAGACAAAAACAAAATCTTAACACCGCTAGGATTCGAACACCGGGTAGACCACCCCCGTCGATATACCGACGACGCTATCTCGGCTCCAAAGGCGGGGAATTTCCTGACCGTCTTAGCCAGTATCATCATCTCAGAGGGACTGCGCTAAACGCTGACAGTCACACCGCGACACGTAACGACACATCAGCAAATCGACGGTCGAAGGTCTCGTTATAACGAAGACCAATATGACGAAAAATCGGCGGCAGCGCATTCTGCGACTACAGACAAGCCGAGGGCTGACACAAGGTGTTACGACCTTGTCATCGGTGGTTTTATGGTGAAGAGTGAGACAAAGTGGGTCGAAAGGCATAGTACCGAAACGGAAGGAAAAAAAACGACTCCGAACAACCTAACTAACACACACTTGTCTTTTACAGCTGCTGCTTACGTTCTGTGAACTGTCATTTGTTCTCAAATCACTGCCGATGTTATTACACATTCGGGCGGTATTGCAAAGCTGTTTAAAATTATTTCCACATAAAGAAACGCCGAATAATCAGGTACACCACTCGCTCGCAAGAAGCATACCAACTCCTCCACACAATATTTGATTTATTTAAAATAACCCTGAACATGTCAATAAATAAATCCTAGATTAGAAGATAATCATTTAGTACAAATTAAAAAACGTAAAGATGTTCCCGTCTACACCATGAAGACAAACGAGGGAGCGTAGGCATACCGCCACTCATTCTTAACCCCGGCAATATATGGATGCTGACTGATAAACTTTATTGTCTGGTCCGCTATACCACGGCGAAAATACCCCTGGTACAAATTCAACAGTAGGCTCGTGAGCCTCAAAGCAATTCTGGACGTTTTGGAACAGATGTGTTGCCCGTTGAAGAATCGAAACAAGACTGCCCGGTTATCAAGTGCGTATCCGTCACTATACCGACTGAGCTATCCCAGGGACTCTAGTAAAATAACAAAGCAACAAACTAACAACTTCAAAACCACCTGCTGAGGGTTATTTTAGGATCATGATAGCATCTAAGACCACAGAGCGTAGAACAGAATGACTTACGAATCATGCAACTGACATGCTTCGGAAGCGGTCATTGTCTACCTTGGAAATCACCCCAGCACTTGGCTGGTACTGAAGAAAAGCACGGAAAATATAGGACAAGCCACCACCCCGCCACCATTCGAAACAGGGAAAGGTACGGCGTTAACCGCCACACCATACTGCTCGGATTTCAAATTCGGAGTCACACATTAATATACCGTAAAAATAACACGTGTAACGAAAATATGCATTATACTTTCGTAAAATCTTACGGGGTCATGACATTTCCAACATACTGCTAACAAACATAGTCGATGGGACTAAATTTCTTGGAAACTGAAGTGCACATGGAGGGATTAACGCAGCACGAAACAGCTGCGGCATTGAAGAAAAAAGACAGAACTAACGGTAAGGTTGTGCCTGCCCACGTCATGAAGGCATATGTGGAGATCGCAGGTACAGTTGCACTCATTCTTAACCCGGACACTTGTGGCGACGAGTCGTCGAATTCACGAACCTGCTGCTTTTCCACCGGTAAAGAACGCCAGTCTGAACTGGAGGACAGGTGGGCCCCAGAGCCGGTCCGGACGTTTCTGTAAATGCAAAAATCTTGCTCCCGCCGGGAATCAAACACCGGACCGCTCAGACCGTAGCCTGGGCATTACACAGCCAACGTCATCCCGGCTTCCATGCATTTAATAACCCACAAAACAAGGATTTCCAAAAAGGTTAGGAGGCAAATTACGAGATAGAGAGAGACTGGATATACAACAAAAGTCGAACGCTCTGGAGTAGATGTAAAAGGCAGAAGAACTGAAATACCGTGATTTAATGCGCGTTGTGCTGACATCGCGTACAACCAGCAAGACAGAAAAATGACAATATACGTCACAGTTATTGGGCTAAAAAGAAATGGTAAATGAAATTGTAATTATACGACTGTTTTTTTCGTCCCACAAAATAAACGTCTTACGTAGACGAAAGAACCTCGATGCAACCAACTGCACATTCGGGTGCACCTTCAACACAAAACGTACAGTTTTACGCGTATCGGTAAGTGGCAAGAATGTGATTTAAATAAACGAAACGATACTGCAACACACACTTCGCAACAAGGAATATGAAAGTAAACAAAATTTACACAATTTCGGGCTCTCTCCATGGTTACTGCTCAGATGACAGTCTGCTGGGTTTTTCCACTGCGTAGTTCGTAACTACGACCGGCGTCTTCATTTTCGCAGCGACGGAACTGGTCCAGGTAGACAATGAAGGCCCAGGGAATGACGTGGGTCAATTATGTATCTGGGTTTCAAGGAACATGGTCACTCAGAACCAAAGCAATGGGACAGGAAGCACGTACATCATCCAAACTATCTACCCACCTATAGTTCTCCCCACACACCGACCTACTACCCACCCACCAACATATCCACGTAACTACCTACCTAGCCACCTCTATCTGTCTGTCTGTCTGTCTGTCTATCTATCTAATCCAACTGTTCTATGTAACTCAGATCCAGGAATCTGAAGGTCAGGATATGACGCCCCAAGCAGGAACCGATGTGGTAATAACTTCAAGATAGCCAGGGCTGTACCGGTCTCATCTCACGAACTATGACACATGGAATTTGGGAGCAAACGTGGGATGACGGCTAGAACGAAACTTCGGACCAGCAGGAGAAACACCTACCCTACAGTCATTTCACTAAACGAACTACGAACGGAAGAATACGAAGACGAAGTACGGCATCTAGAGCTAAAAAGGCATGGTCAACAACAACGTACAGTACAACGTAACATGACGTTCGAAGCGTCACAAATTTCTTGTATCTCAGTGAAGCGTGAACTACACAAAACACGCCAGGTGTCAAGTGGAGCTTCGAAACTATTGCCGAGTGCCGCTACACAGTCTTCAAGGGGAGGCGTACCAGAACAAGTCAATACACAGTGAAACTAGTGTGTGTGTGTGTGTGTGTGTGTGTGTGTGTGTGTGTGTGTGTGTGTTTTGAGGGCAGCCAGAAAAAATTCACGGCGGAGTATAGGCCCCAGTTGGAAATCGGAATCACCCTGTAAGGGTATTCAACGGCAGGATGAGCCATGTCTCTAACCTCTCATGCTAAGAACCAATGGCTACAAATATTAGGGATTATAGACAACAAAAACATCGCACAATATTAACTTATCAAGTCAGAGTTTGTTAACCGCGATGCTCCTACGACAATGACTACAATAATCACACGAAACACTCATCTGCCCACCATCAGAATCTAAGCCCTGTAACAGAATATTCGCCGATTTGGCTGTCAAAATTTAGAATACATAAGACAGCAAGTGCGTGCGTCCACTTGCAAGGAACCCTTGGTCGTGAAACGCACGCAGGTAAGTATACACACACACACACACACACACATAAAAAAGACAATGCTGCTGTATGGGCTTACCCACACCTGGTAAACAAAAGGATTATTAATTTTAAATGATCCATGACCATGCACTGATTCATAATGAGAAATACGACCAAAACACCGCGTATCAACACACCAACTCAGCACATACAATTTTAACAATATTTTATACTTTAACATGGATTTTAAACTTTTATTTTAAACTTAACATTTCGTCTTAGTAACTTAAATTATATTGACGTTCAATGCAACATACCCTTCAAAGAACACCTCCTGCAGATGGCCACAACAGCTGGCAGGAACATACAGGAGGCTATGCCGTTTATAATACATTAGATTTACACATCCGTACATGCACTTGTTTGTCGTACTTCTCACAATGAAAACGGATTATTATTCTTACACAAGCGAATACCGCGCAATGTGGGCCTTATCTTCAAACATGATCACACAGCAACGCATCTCTCTCATCTGTGCCCTATATTAACCTTACACGTTACAAACACGTAACAGTGTATTGTCCTTACGTGACCGCAAAGGGTCGAATGGGTTGCTGGCACGAAGGCCACTAGTTCATATGTTAAAACGCCGATGTGACACAGATCAGCAGGTGCCCAAATTACAGAATTTTACGCAGCCAACCCCGAAGTTTAACCGTACTCAACAGAAGCCCCTCTTCCTTCTATTCTACTCCGAATGACACCAAATCATTTAACAACCTGTTCTGCCGCATCCTTAATACCTGTTTAATTCAATTCATAAGTGTCATTAATAACTGTATTAATTATCTAACGACGCTCTACAAACATTTAATATTATGCGTATTCCGACTGCTGATCAACGATTCATAGCAGATGTGAATTTACGGGAGAGTGCAGGTGTGAGAATCCGAGAGAAAATGAAGTTTGGATTTACTTCCGCAGCCCCGAACGTACCCAACACCTCAAACTCGCCCTTTCAGTAAATTCTGAACTCACCACATTACGTGCACGTGCTGTCGGTCCACAGTAACTGTATGGTCACTGACAGCTCACACTTACCGTCAACCGCTCTCTGCGTTAGGTGTTAATGTTCTGTATCACAAGCGTACGATGAACGCAGCCACTGATAAAGTTTCGTTAACACAAGAACAGTGGCCCGAGATGTTCTGAAACATCACTTGATTTGCATCGTCTAAACGCGGCCCTAAATAGTACTCCCTCTATGCCACGAAGCTGGTCTAGCATGAGAGATATTCAAAATACTGGAAAATTAATTATTATCTGTACTTATTAGGTGCTTACAAGATGCGTTTTCTTGGCCACAAAGGAGTCTCCTTTTACAGTCCTAACCCTATTTACGTTAGGTTCATTTAGCTCAGTTTTATTTCAAAACTGAAACTCACCTTGCTGAGTTTTTCGCCCTCGTGATGAGGTAACAAGGTCCGGAGCGACTGGAAGCCGGCGTTGATACTCTGCATTCGGCGGCGCTCATTCGAATTGGCGATCTCGCGCCTGATCCGCTTCTCCTGCTCCATATGGCTGCTCGGGGAGGCCGCCCGGTCGCTCAACCTGCCACACCAACACTATTATACATAATGTTTAATATACGGGAGGAATTTTTATTCATCCTAACTCTCTAAGTAGATCCACGTCCACGTGACCTTTTACCAAGCGGGTATCTCTTTAAGGACAGTGTTTTACAACAACTCTGGCACAACTTAACGATTTTAAAGTGACGATACAGCAAAATAAAATTATATCTCCACAGAAACTTTATAAGCTGCACCACAGAATTTCAGTTTCCGATTTCGACACGTAATCTCACGGTGAGGACACACCCAACAGGTTTCAGACTGAAGGCTCATCTCCATCCATCGCCGAAGTTAAGCATGGGTGCAGCTCACCTTCAGGCCCATACACTCCTTTATGGCATGTATGAGGGCACCTTTATTTTCATAGTGAAGTTGTGTTAACCATATGTACGGTCATACTGATACTGATGTTCGGTTCACTGAATAAAACATCACCCTGTACTAATTATCCGCCTCACCACAAACCGCAGTTACGTTTCTGGGGTAGGGAAGACCATGGTCTTACGGGGGAAAAAATGATTTCATTAGTTCTATACAGCAAACACGGATCCCTCGGTACGGAAAACTACCCATGTTCACGCGCGAGCTAGACAACTTAAAGCTGCAGATAAAGAAAAACCAATAAAAATGGAAAAGACAGACCGCGAGAGACAGCTGTGGACTCGAAAGGAACGTGTGGAGACGCGGACGTGACACATTTTATCCGTTTAAAGGGCAGTGGTAAGTATACGTATCGTTGTAGGGGCCAGTTGAAATGTGATGGCACACGCGCAGAAACCAGATTTCGTCTTACGGCGAAACGAACAAATTCATTTAAATCAGCGGGGGCATCAGTTTAGTCGACTACTGGCAGCCGAGGTGCGCGCATCAGCGGTAGTAATGCTGGATACACCATGTTCGAGGTAGTGTGAAGGGTACTGGCTACCCACTCCATTCGCCAGTTTCCCCTTCACTTCCCCTCCTGTGCGTCACCGTGTGCCATCACATTTCAACTGGAGTCTAACACCTGTATCAATTAAAAGGTCTTTCTAATGGAAACGGCCTATGTTCTCTGTGAGGCGGGGACCGCCTTACATACAGTTTGCAACGTACGCCTTCACATAAGGCAATACCTACTTGAAGCATGAAGATATAACTCATGCAGCAGTATGTGTTGGAACTAATATTTCATAAACAACTCCAATGCACGTCTTAAGAGAGCTAGAGTACTCTTCAGTTCTTGTAATCAGAGACTTTGAAGGTATTGAGGGAATGCTGGCAGCACAGGGTAGGTATTCGCCGGGCGAAGGTATGTGGCTTAACGACTACTAACTCCGCAAAAGAATTCCTGAAACTAGCGAGGAATGGAAGTGGGGAAAGACGCAAGAAGAGGGAGGTGCAGGGAGTGAGGCAAGTACCTGTTTTACGACAAGAGATGCCGGCGAAAAGTACTAGTCCCAAATACATCGACCGCTACAACATTAGGAGCCGGCACAGTCACTAATGTGCCACTTTTTTTTTCAGAGATAGTAGTCGCTATGTCACATACCATTGCCAGGCGAATACCCACAAATTCCCGCCCGCATTCGTTAAATACCTTCCAAATCTACAGTTACCAGAAATGAACAATAAAAGCGTTGAAAGGGGGGGGGGGTGGTATTGAATATGGCATGTAGAATACACGATACTCTACACTTCTAAGGAACATCTAAAGGTAAGAGACGGCTTGAAACCCCCAGGCGTAGAGGGGGAGCATAAAATGGGCCTCGAAGACGTGGACTGTTATTAAGTGACCTAATACGTGTGATGCAGAGAAGAGTCCATTGGCGAGCACTTGTGAATACAGCTGTAAACCATCAGTTTCCATCACGGGCAAGAAATCTGCGTGACTTCTGGCTTCCCCCGCGGAGAGAACTGCGCTTCTCTGGGTTATTACGTGGCGAGTGGTGGTAATTCCCTACCGACCGATAGGTCGTCCGGAAACGTCGGTAAGGAATTACCATTATTCGCCGCGTAATAATCCAGAACAGCTCATTTCTCGGGCAAGAAATCTGTTCGCTGCTAAGCAGCTATTGGGTTAAGAAGGCCCCTGCTCTAAGGCAGTATAACTTTTGTCCTCGGTTTCCTGAATTCGCCCAAACCTGTAGAATACTTCCCTTCGAAATGATGTAATTGAGGTCTTCGATCTTCTAGGATGCGGCGCTGCGTAACTAGGTACTTGGTGCTCGCCTTTTCGAGACCAACAGTTGTCTCGAAAAATCGGGCAATAATCACCCAATTACGCTGTAGCGCATCCCTGAGACCTCTACTGCCCTAGGTTGTCACCAGACACGTGTTTGGATCCTAGACAGGTAAAGTCCATGACTGGACTATGCAAATGACTTGGGAAACGAGAGACGCAAGATCCGATGTTCTCACAACGGTGACCGTGAAGATTCCATTCCTCTGGAGGTGACTTGGGAAACGAGAGACGCAAGATCCGATGTTCTCACAACGGTGACCGTGAAGATTCCATTCCTCTGGAGGATGACACCGTGTGGACTGGTACAGTGACCTATAGGTACCAACATCTTGGAGCACCTTGTTGCCTTCTTCCTCAGCTCGCCAAGAAAAGTACAAGAAGAGTTGTGGGCCAGGACTATCCTACAGATGGTAACGGCCAGATTCCCCGAGACACTGGAAACTACACAGTGCCATCTTTAAGTTTTAGGGTGGATTTTTTTAAAACAAAAGAACTAGAGAGATCTATCGGCCAACCCACTAAGTACTATCAACCAACATCCGTTCACACACCAAGTTTCGTTTGTGGTTCTTCGGATTCTAAAAGAGGATTTGGGAAAGAGAAAGTTGTGTGCACGTTTTGTTCTACACTCCTTGACACCTGAGCAAAGGGAAGATAGTCACATCTTGTCAAGACATTATCGCGATGGCCGATGCAGACAAAAATTTTTTAACAAAATTATTACGGGAGATGAGACCTGGTGTTTTGCCTGTGACCCCGAAACAAAGTGGCAGAGTTCTGAATGGAGACATTCCCTTGGCCGAAGAAACTGAAATTCCTACGTTCTCCCGCACCAAGACTATGTTGATAATTTTTCCGACTCTCAAGACGTACTGCACAAACAATTCGTACCAGAGGGAAAAATAGTAAATGTAGAATTTTATAAAGGAGCAATGGATCGCCTCCTGAAGCGCATTCAACGGGTTCGTCCAGCTGCGTTCTGCTCTCGAGAATTTTTTTGTTGCACGATAATGCGCCTGCCCACAAAGCTGCAAGTGTTTGGCAATTTTTGACCTAAAAAATGTTACAACCCTTTATCACCCGCCGTACTCTACAGGTTTATCTCCGCCAGACTATATTCTGTTCCCCAAGTTGAAAATAAAGTGAAAAGGACGTTACTTTGCGAATGATGCTGCTGAGATACAAGAAGCCGTAACTGATGAATTAAGGTCCAAAAAGAGGAATTTTCGGCAGCGTTTCGGAAACTGCACGACAGCGCAAAAGTCTGTATATATGCCAATGGAGCCTATTTTGAATTTAAGAAAATAAGGTATGTGTCTTCCTCGTGTTTTTTCGATTAAAAAAAAGTCCTAAAACTTTTGGACCGCACTGTGTACATATCTACAGGACGTCATCATCGACGCCTAAAGACTTCAAGACACGGTATAATGTGGAATACAAACATCCATGCCTTATGTGGGATTCAATCCCACAACTCCAGCGCTAGGTCAGTTTAACATCTCGGCTTCAATTTAAGGTCAGAGCTCTATAAGCACTCCACATCTGACGGACTCGGAAAAGATAAAAAGAGAGAGACCTGACATCGCCTGCGCTCGTATAAAAAACGGGGGAATGAATACATAACAACAAAACCGAGGCTGGAGCCCGCATGCCTCTCCCTCCAACCCCCATTCAATCGGGGCTGGGGAATCTGCATCAGCATCAGCTGACGCCACGATTAGAAAGGATGAGTCAGAGTCAGCTGAGCGACATTTCCCGTACACCAAGCGAACAGCTGATCCGTTCGGTCGGTCACTCGACAGATTCGCCTGCTCATTCGGCCGAAAGTTCGTTACGTACATCATTTAACACTGAACACGCTAAGGTCGAGCAACGAAGCTACTTCATGCCATTCGGAGTAGTATCTGTGGGGGAAATGCACTAGCAAACACACCAAGACCACTTTTACCGCATCAGCAGCCCGGTTGCTCGTACTGGTTATCAAAAACTCTTATTCGACAGTTCCACAAATATTACGCGCGAGACATTCTGCGGGAAGGGAAATCTTAGCCACACGAATTCATGAAATTTTGGTCTCCGTCTGTTGACTCATACACATCGAAAATCAACCGGTTCTCGTGAAGGTTATTTCAACCTACAATGCCTTAAATTAATCGAAATTATTCACATAAAATCCAGTCCCTACCGCACAGGGATCACAGTCCATATTCACTACGAAAACCTGCACTGTGAGGACAAAATGTACAGGTTTCAAATGTCACAGCAGGCGGTACATATAGCTACCACTGAGATGTAAGTGGCTAAGCAATCCAAATGAAGATAGCACGCTCCTCCGACACGATAATAGCTACCTACCAAATTACAATGAGTCACATCACACAATACAGCACGCACAGTCACATGACACAAGACATTATGTACCTGTCAAATTACAATGAGTCACATCACACAATACAGCATCCACCTACTAACTTACACTGAGTCAAGAATCATCGTTACACCACACACCCATATTCACGTAGTCGCACATCAATAACGCAATCGCTACCCCGTATACTCTGCATACTTAACCAAAAAACACCCCGTATAAAATTTCAATTCCCAGCAACGAATGACGTTAAGTGCCGTTCCTGCCTCGAGTTCGCCGGGACTCAGAAAGTCTCCGACAAGCTATTTACATGAGACATCACGAAAATCAGTGCCTGTATTACTGACACACGAATAAACCTGGGCCAAAGAGACGCGGTACTTCTTAGCTACGGGCGACAACTGAAGAAAGCTAACGTTCGGACTCACCAAAAATGACTCGAAGGCCGCACATCTCGTATCGTTACTTTATTACCTTCGTAGAAATCGCGGCACGCGTACGTAATCAGCTGGTATTACCATCAGTGATTACTACATCAAGGTTTTCCCACTACAGTTTAATTCATTTCGCTGAATTAACAGCCGATTAACTAGGAAGGTCTACCTCTCTCAAATTTTGGCTCACCAGCATTTTAAGCAGACGTTCAGAGGAATATAGAACATGTGTGAAATGCAGTGCAGGAAAACAAATCCGCGGCCGTGTCACATCTCAAGCGGCTAGTGGCCGGCCAGCTTCTCACCATGGAGGTCCCAGTTCGTTACTATGGCACCCCACGTGCGATTCGTAATGCACAGGGGCACTGAGACGGGCTTCATCTCCGAGCACTTCGGTTTTCCTTGCGACCGCTCATTCCACCAACTTTCCGTATTCGTTTATCATCCGCGGAATGGACCCTGGCCGTAATTCGAACAGACAGTCTCGTCCGAACTACCCCAACCACAAGAATATGAAACAAAAAAAGAAGCGACTGAATGTTTGCTTCTACAACGCGAAAAATAGACTCATCAATTTTTGCAGGGCTAACCCTGCCGTGTACAGGATTATTATTTTATGTTACAACTATCGTCTGTCACTACCAACCGCTACACTGCCGCATGTGTGGGCGGTCGGCTGAGCGTGCTACTTCCGTACGACGATAAATGGGCCGACAGGAAGCGGCAACCGACAGTTGTCAGATAAAATAATGACGCTATATATGCCCATATACATATATACACACATCGCGTTGAATTTGATTCCTCCTGCAAGTATATGGCAAATTAAAAGTAAAAGCTACCCAATGCTAAACTTGCCACCTACATACGCCGGTTCACTAGACATTCTGGGAGCGTCAAGCTCCTGGAGCTCTAAGGGGTTATACAGACCTCTACAGGGAAGGCTTGCATGCTTGCTGAACGCTGTACACATTGCCGGGTACCCTATTTAATGTTCGGGAGACCTCAGGTTAGAATTTCGGCCCGCAGACTGTTAATCCTGGGTGTCTACTGTAGTTTTACACGGTTCCGCCATGAATACGATGGGGTATTATGTCGAAACAGGCGACGGCAACCTCCTCAGAGTTCATCACTCTTACTCACTCCGTCATCGGCGATACGTAGGTTACTTGAAAGATTATCTACTTTTACAATGTGTTGGCTTGTGATCCGGCGACGGAGTCACAACCGGGTTATTCTTATGGCAGATGATACGCCAAATGGCAGATTCCTGCAAACTGTGTGTAGTTTTACAGCACTCAAGAGGAGCCCATGTTTCTGCTGGCATTGCAGCGTTCTACTCTGCCGATAAAATCTATCACCTGTCTTATAAGATATTTTCAAAGTCATGGCATAAGTACTCAAACTTCTTGCATGGTATAGGTCCACGCCTGTAACATATATATGTAGAACGGATCAACAGAAGGGGTACCAATGGAAACCATAAATGTCGTGGAGTTGCGCGTTAATATTATGCTAACACTTTCATATGATGTGGCCGTTTCTAGCTGTTAAATAACCAAAACCGTGGAAGTTAAATTCCGGTTGTGTAACATTTCCGCATTCGATATGTACAAAGCAAATATGTGGCGCTATATTTTCACGAGTGACTAGAAAAATAAATATATATATATATATATATAAATAAAATTAAAAGTCGAATGATTTTACCGCCTGATGAAGAGAGTCAATGCCTTGTGTGCCCTTCTTCTAAACACTCTTCTTTACCGCGTTTAGGCCTACATAAGCTTTAATGGACCACATAAATCCAGTCTACACTCACATCTGATTTCGGTTAAAAATAACTTAGTAGTTTCCTGCCATCTACCCCTAGGTCTACACGTATCAAGCGGTGAAAGAATTTCGTATACGCTTCTCATCTCCGCAACACGTGCTACATGCCTAGTCTATGTCGTCCTCAAAGATTTGATCACCCCACTGTGGCTTCTCGTCGTGCAATTCTGTTCCGCACTCCATTACCGTATTCTTCACATTCACCATCGTTTGATAAGCAACGAGTGCCGTTAACATCCTTTGCTCTGGCACTGCATTACATTTTAAAACGTAAGTGACCGAAATGGAGTTCTCTTTAAAATTCCTGCCCCGATACGCATAGCAAAGTCGTGATAATCAGCATGTCTATTACAATCCGCTCGGCAGGCCTTGAAAACTTGCGTTTACAACTATATATATATACATATATATATATATATGTGTGTGTGTGTGTGTGTGTGTGTGTGGAAGGTATAGATTACATAACTACGATTGCACAATAACAAAAACAATTACATAAACAGAATTTTTGTGAAATGACGCTCGACAGCAGTTTAAGACCAACAAACACAAGCACGTGGCGCTGAAGTGCAGAACGACATACGTCACGCACACGATACGTAAACACCGTTCATTTTCCCACGGCAAAATCTCAGAACGCAATACCCTGTTTGAAAGCAGTAGGCCTTAATCCTGGCAGAGAAATACCGAGAAGACTTCCACAATGACCTACCACAACAAGCATCAACAAGGGAAGAACATGGCGCGCCTCCCTCTCTAATCGGCTCTATTTCGTCACATGCGGTCTTGTACTCTTTTCGCATTACTTCCGGCTGCAGCTCTGGCAGGCTTTCCATACCCGCCACCGTGTCCCCTGATCACACGCCGTCACGACATGGGAAGAAGTGGATTATACAGCAATTTTAAGACGCTACTTCATTCACTGAGCTTACGTACGAATGAAGACGAATACGAATGGCGACGAATGCGGGGCGTTATGGAAGCGGCTGTAGCCTGTAATTCGCCCGTAATGATGTGGAAATACATTCCAAAGACATTCCAAGACTCCAGTAACCGGTCCCGATGCTCCAACAAATGCCAAACCCAGGCATTACAGCTGTAATATCCCTGGATGTTTATACACAAACAGCATGTACTTCATCGTGTCATTAGGGTCATATTCCAGGTAACCCTTAATCTACAGACAAATCCATACAGTGACGAGGCTTGATGGTACACCTGGGATATTGTTTGGCGCGAATTATAAGAATTTCTCGAAACTGGCTAATGGTATTACAAAACACTTTACTGGGGATGAAAAGTACATTCTGTTCCGATCTCACCATTTCTATACCGGATATTCTTTAATTTGATACATATATACCTTAAACAATCTTGCCCCTCTGACAAGTCTGTAATACGCGCATGCCTAACACCAGGGGTTCACAAATTTTCCAAAACAACTAGCAGCCATCTCAATATAGTGGCCACGGCGAACTGCCGCCCGGGATTTGCGCATCCCTGAGTAACATTAAAGCCCCTTCCAAAAACCAGAACAAATTTCAGTTAATGACTCTGTAGAAACTTACGAGTAACACAAACGGGGTACATTGGCAAGGCCCCGGTCTAACAGCCGCTTCTCGTATTTTAAATTACGGATATTCCTTATTCCGAATGTCCGGAGTAGTTTCGCTGTATCATACAAATGGTTTACGACAGTCTTGTAAAGCATATTTCTTTTGTGAGTCAAGTCTTAAAAACAAAACATTAGGAATCACAAATTTGCCATGAATCTACGTACTTACTGAGAACAAACAACCTACTTTAAAAGTCATTCACACACTTCTATGGCTGCTTATTTCCTCTCGAGAGCTATGCACGTGGATGAATGTTGTCATGTGTTCGCTACACCCCGTCTCTCCCTAGCCTACTCGACCCATTCATATGCCACTGACTATTGTACAACCAGCTTCCTTCGCTAATATAAACAAGCCCCAACCTAGCTAACGCTCTGAGAACGGTAAAACCCACGGAACGGTTCGACTTCCTAAACAGACAAAGCATGATTTTGCCCGAGAAATGTTGGACTGATTTAAATTACATCTGACACTACTACAGACTTCTACACTCATCCTTAAATTGGACACCTGATGGTGATTAGTGGTCACGAAGCAGTTTTACCCCCGGGGGGAAAACCCGGGACACATTAAACAGAATGCTGGGTTGGCCTCAGAGCTGGGCTGTAGGCTCTGGAGAAAAATATCTTATTCCGCCGAGAAATGAATCCAGATTCTGGAGTTGTTCGGTCCGTAGGGTAGTCACTATACCGACTGCGCTATCCCGGCTCCAACATTAAACTTACTTTGGGAGTAAAATATTTTAAACGAAAACTGTTTGTCTAGAAAAGAAACTGTTGGGCGGATGTTGATGATATGTAACACTACAAAATGTTACAAAGAAAACACGTGCAAACTGCGCACTCCGGACCAAATCTTCGTCGCTAGTTACACTTCTCAAAACGATTAAGAATCCTTCTAAAGCCATGAGAATACTTCAAAATTTGGGGTTCTCGCAGCCACAGATTTACGGACATTTCAAAAGATCGCAGTGCCTCCATCTTCAGGGTCAAGCAATCCCACGCAGCCCACTCTTCTTCGGCTGCCTCACCCTGACGATGAAGGGGCTACAATCCTTCAAAACAACGGTAAATAATTACCAGTCGACACGGCGTAATGTCGCTGAAGACCTGAACCTTAAGCACGCAAACGTCTTCATCCTCCAACTGACACAAACTGATGCTCTAACCAAGATTTCAAAGAATGAATGTTTTGACTAGCCACTTTCTCGGTAAAGGAGGACTGCGAAGGCTATGCTGCAGCCCTGATGACGAGCCACGTGTCACATGGGTCGTGGGAATGGTGGCACCGAGCACCGTGATGGCGGTGGCGAGGAGTCTCCGGAAATGAACTGCAGCATTATCATCTGTGGCTTTACGAAAACTCTCGATTTTTCATACTCAGAGTTACATCGCCGGAGTTATAAAACGCAAGTTACAGGCATTCTAACAGAAACGTAAGTGGGAGGAAGTTATCGGATATGCAAATCTCCCAGTAAATTACAAGACTTTGGCCTGCCTCAATAACTTCGTCTTTACCAGGAGGTAAGAAATAAACATTACGCATCATTATCCTATATGTGTTCCACCTACAACTTTCCTGAGGTTTTCCAAGTTCTCCACACAAGAGAGGCTGTTTTATCAGGCGCCCATAATAAGAAACGTGAGGTCCTGCATCTTCAGCGTTCATGCCTTATTACAGTTATAAAAAGTGACTCTTAAACTGTAAAGCAAATATCGAAATGCCGCCAAATACTTTGAATACACGTGCAAGTAGGCGGCTACCTTGGAAACTAATACGTATGTACGTATGTATGTATATTTCTTAGTATCTGTATATTTTAATTATACCCACAACGACAAAACGCAGTGATTACAATGAAAAAGCATGGTCTGAGTAAAATATTCGTTGTGTCCGAATTTATTTCTATACACGCCTGCACCCAAAACGTCGCTCAACAGTGACAAATTAGACGTAGTTCGGATGGCAAACGATACTGTGACAGCGCCTTGTAGTATACCATTTACTTCCAAATCTAACCTTCTTAACCCTATAAAACGTGTACCACTTGTTTTACAATTCAAGAAATTTGCACTTTGCGCCCACAGCGTATTTATGCACTAGTTGGGGGGGGGGGGCCACAAGCGTCTTCAAGACTCTGATACAAGGTGATACATGAAGGGGTTCCGTATAATTTTGAGTTGCGTTTACTTCCTTGAACAGTAACTTTGGTCTTTGTATTATAAAAGAACCGTGCTCTGTGATACATGAACGGAACTCATACGCGTTACTAGATAAATTTTAGGCTCCGTGCTGACACGAAAACGGTATGGAAACTTCGGATACCAGAAAAGGTGAGGCACTCCACGTGTTTTCGTGCTTTACTCCACAACCCTGTCAATATTTCAGAGCGTCGGTGGAGGAAAAGGTAAATGATGAACTGGGAAGGATTTGGAAAAGCATACGTGCCCAATTCGTGGAACTATCCCGGCTTCTGTCTTTAGAAACTGATTTACAAAAAAACGAAAATCCTCAGCTTGAAAAGATAATGTTCCAGCCGCGGTTCGAATCGGGCACCTTACGAATACAAAATCAGCGTTACCGCTACATCAGCTTATTCAGGTCGCTAGCACATATCGAGCAGCTTGGCGTGAAGAGGCATGTCAATTTCCATTTCTGTTACATATTATTTGAAATGTCTAATGTCTACGGAGTGCAGTGCAGAGTGTGACTGTCTAAAACGGGGGTTCTTTACATTTTTTTGTGCCACGGACCCCTTTGACAGTATGGTGAAACCTACGGACCCCTTCTCAGAAAAATGCATTTAAACGCATAAAAAAGTACACAAGCTGTACCCATGTATTACAATTTATTGTACAGACTGTATTACAAACGAAATCAAGAATGCAAAAAAAAAAGTCAAATATTAAAAAAAATAAACATATAATATGGGTTTCTTTATTAATCCATTAAATCCAGAGCAAGAAAAACTTAAAGACAGGCGAGTTTAAAACAAAATTTCAATTTTTAAAAAAGACAGTCCAGTGCGAGGGCATATGTATTCTCGTTTCCCTTTCTTAGGCTATAATAATGTTACGTAGTGATATTTTTTAAGTGAACAAACATTTTTGGAGTCTAGTGGCCATAAATTACTTTACTGCCTACATGCATTATTCAACGGAATGCTAATTTCACTTCGAGGTTTGCGAAAATAAAGTTGTAATTTTTTCCCCTCGTCAGAGTTGACGGATCCTCTGAAGTCTACCAGTTAAGAACGGTTGGTCTAAAAGAAATCTCGACGAAATAATGCCCTTGAGAACAGCCGCTTAGCTGCTCTACAAATTCCTCGCCCAGACTACTGCACTCATCTTCTTCTCGAATTAAACTTCCCTCCAGGAAACTATGCCATCCAGTAGCAGACGGATTCAAACGCATAAAAACGTTTTTGGCACCAGACAGGGAACTGGCATATAATTAGTCAGCTGTTGGCACAAACAAGCCTCTAGCAAGACACGCCTCTACTGTGGGTGACGTCACAGTCTCATATGGCATCCCATCACCGAAAACAGACCGTGGCGCCGGCTAAATTTATATCTGCCTCCCCGCATGGTTCGCATCTCCAAGTGCACACACATGCACGTGATCCCGACAGCCAACGCGACATTTTCAGCCTGAGGAGAAGGCAGAGATCAGTGCGAGTGTCTTGAGGGTCGGGGCTCCGGTTACCACGCGCCAGCAGCGTGCTAGGCTTGTTGTGGAGGAAGGTGCGGAACGGTTCCACACTCACAGGCCGAAAATAAAATGTCTTAAGGCGTGACTCAGACTTGGGTTCTTGTCGGACGTAATTCGTCTGCGATACTGCAAGTTTATGCAACCGCCACCACGTGGTTGTGGTTATTCGTATTCGGGAGACCATGGATTCAAAACCCAGACCGGAGTCTATTTTCGTGGTTTTCGTCAGTACCCAAGACCAGTAGTGCACAAATCGCGGACGAATGCATTTTGTCTGTGGGTCCTCTGTATGGAATTTCAGGGTGACTCCTAGATTTTTAGAAAATCTGCGCACCCGTACTACAGATTAATGCCGATCCGTACTTTAAAGTGACCCACATGACAGCCTTCTACAATTCTTACATTATTCACTGATCATGCAACCATCTGGCGAAACAGCTGGCATGCACGAATCCCGTGCGCCAGGTCGCCATGACGACTAAATTTTATACAGTGGCACCTAATATTTCTGGGTCCTCTGTATGGAACTTTCTTCATGCCAACTTCGCGGTGCTTAGAATTTTGAGGTTATGCTTATACTTTTGAAAATCTTTGCACTCCTACTCAAGATTAACGCCGACAGAGTACCCTGAGGTAACCAACGACGGCATTCTTCCGTTTTCTTTTTAATTCTCTCAATACTCTTTCATCATCCCATCATTTGCCGCCATATCCGATAACGGTGGCAACTGAAAGCGACGTTAAAGAAACCAGAAGAAATCAAAATAAATCATGCAACTGTCTGGTACCAACGAGGTATTTCTCGACTATGAAAGAGATGATGATTGTAGTTCCTGTTTCGCATGTATCCAAACTGTCACGGAAATGTCCCGTTTTCAACGCTGTAAGTCGTTACGCAAGTCGGCGAAATGGGCATTTTCCTGAACCAGTTTACATTCTCAGAAACACTTCAGAGCAGTCCGCCAGTCCCAAACACTCCGGCCCTTTCCGAACCCACGACCATGCCTTACCCGTCCCAAGATCTTCTGTTTTAACCGCGTAAAAAGGAAAAATGAATCAGTAGAGTGCGAATTATAAACCCCAACTTCATTAGCTGTTCCCATCTACGTGTTAATTTCCTCACGAACTCTTTTACAGTAACACGAACGTGATTTGCACTTGCCTCAGAAGAGGGCTTAACCTGCATGCTATTTCAAGCACCAGGTAGAATTACAATTTTGTACAGTGTGATGTTAACAGTTCGACGTAAGCAGGCGAGGTGGAAAATCACTAACTGAGCGATGATGGACTGTATTTCCTGGTATTGTATCTTGCTCAATTACAAATGTAATCAACCAATCTCTCTCACGGTTCTTCCGAAGTACCTGAGCTCTAACAGCACATTCTTTCACAATGTATAAAAAATCATACAGGATCATTATTTTATATCACAACTATTGGTTGTCACTTCCTGCCGACTTGTTTGTCACAGTAACGCAGCCCACTCAGAAGACCCCCACACGTGTGACAGGAAGTGACAAACGACAGCTGTCAGATAAAATATGGGTGTTGCACTACACTTACTACGATTCTGTCGCTGGCTTCAGTCACCAAACATGAATACACTTACTTCCAGGCCAAGAGAAAAATTAAAATCTAAATATATGTGCCTAGCAAAATGCAACTTTTACCCACCCAATTTACAAACACATTTATGACGCAAGCGTGCGCACTAGTGTTACAGAAATCGTGACACACGTTATGGCGCCCGTGCTTCACAATGAGAAGGCAGCCTCATTTTAGTTAACACTGTACCAATATTTTATGTGCATCAGAGAACTCCGACAGTCATTCAGTCCCTTACCGTAAAGATGTTGCGCCTGACTCAACACATATTGCTAGTAGGACCTGAATGTAATCCAGATTAATTTTGGGGGTGTGAACGCACAGGGACCATCGGACCATCTGCGCCACCAATATAAATAAAATCGCCACCAAAACCAATGACGTCACTCAGCAGTCCTGCTTCTGCACCACGCAACACAATGCAGTCAGAATCACGGAGTTTCAAAGATGTCAGCGCACACGGTTTTTAATTTTTTTAAATTTATTTCCCACTACCTGGTAAATCTGCCACCCACATGCTCCAACCACAAACACAATCTAATCCTGTGCTCCCTGAACATGGAGGTTAACACATTCCTTCGAAACGCCGGCAACCACCTACAAAACTATACGGCGTAATAGCCCAGAATACCATACTCTAAGCAGTCACCGTCCTGAAGATCTCAAGTACGTTACACAAGTGCTCTTCCTGTACGAACGTTCCTCTGTCTACACATCTACACGAATGGTTTGGCACGTGTTTCTTGTCTTTTTGTGGCGTTTTCCAATCTTTTTTGATACTAGAAACGAAAATGCAAAACGGTGGACGACAACGGCCAACGGCCCAATGCTTAATCCTGTAGCACTGCAACACCTTGCACTGAACAGGGGAAAACCCACAAACTACTCAGACGGAGAATGCGGGGTTTCCGGAGTTGGTCCGTCCTTTATCATAATCAACGATTCCGTTAGAGTGGCGGTACGTTAACATACAGTGATATATACAAGCGACGTTCCGTAATATGACCCTGTGCCTTTTGCAGGAATGTCGAACAGAATGAGAAAAGTACAGGAATTATTACATCTTGGCTCTTAGCTTACTTACTAACGCTGTTTACATTGTAAACTTTATTACAAACGTATATGTTAACGAGTCAGGAACATATTATTAACGGAGAGGAAAAGGGCAAGAAATTATCCTAAGTATTGTTTACAGATTCAGTTAATATTTTACGGGCCACTCACCCCGTCTAACGCTGTTTTGGGGGAAAACATCTGTTCACAGTTTAGAACCACACGAAACGCATAAATACTAGGTTACTCTGTGAGCAAAATGCAACTGTTTTCAACGTTAGCTCATGCGACAACGTAACCACTATGCTTGAAAAGCTAAAAGAAAATATGGCAGTGGACTACTTGGAGGCCGACTGCCGTCTGATGGTAGGTGATACACGCATCTGGTCAGGTAGATACGTAACGACGTTTCAGAAAACCTGCTGCCTCCACCACGAAGGTGTGTAATTATGAATGATTCACGTATCAACTGTCGAGTTGAGGCAGCTGGATCCTGTGATACGTCGATACGTCTACCAGACGACACGGCGTCACAACCCAAAATAGTAATATTCATAGTCAAAGCCGTAAAAACTAAACTAAAAAAAATACGTCATTCACTAGTGTGAATGAAGAAATTCAAAATATATCATAATAGCTTGCTCCCCGACCAAAATTCAAGGTAGGTATTTCCAGTTCAATGGAAGCAGACTGGACTGGTCAAATCTTGCGTAGGAACTGCCTGTCAGAACGCGTTATTGAAGCGAAGATAGAAGGGAGGGGAAGACGATGAATAAGACGTAAGCAGCTACTGGATGACCTTAAGGAAACGAGAAGATACTGGACATTAGAAGAGGAAGCACTGAGTCGCGCTTTGGAAGAGGCTATGGGGGAAGTACGAGTTGCGTCCCGCGGTCAAGAAATTGTACCAGTTGCGTCCCAAGGCGTCTGCTTCACGTGTACCAGTTGCGTCCCGAGTTGTAAACCCCAATCATTACGAGATGCGTCCCGCGGTTAGCGAGGAATTGTATCAGTTGCGTCCCAAGATATCTGCTTTACGTGTATCAGTTGCGTCCCGTGTTGTCAACCCCAACCATGACGAGCTGCGTCCCGCGGTTTGCGAGTAACTAACAGTTACGTCCCAAGACGTCTGCTTCATGCGTATTTGTTGTGTCCCGAGTCGTTAACCGCACGCGTATGAGTTACATTGAAAGATATGAGTATACCAAATATACAATTTGAAGGTTCTTACAGTTTTATTGTATGTCACTTTATACACAATTATGTGAACACATAAAGAATTGTCGAATGATACCGACAATGCACGGTTGCTACATCATGTTACTCTCTAATGTTTAAAAGCCCTATTAAAAATCTTTTCGGGGGAGATGACAGGCACATTATGTTCCTAATATCGCCCATATCAAGTTATTGTAATGATCTGATGAAAACACTTTCTCCGGAAAGAGTTCTAATGCAGAGTACCAAGCACTTGACCCCCGAACTGTGTTCATATATTTCTTATCCATTCTGCAGAATCGCCTGTGTGATATTTCATTCACACAGTTTTGTTTCATGTCCAGAAATTATTCAATTGTTTCTCCAAATATGATTGATATTTGGTAGCACATATTTGTGTGAATAGTTGTTTTCACTCATGGAACGAAAAACGATCTTCGAAGTATCAGGATGAACAGGTACCAATTTGTCACCAATAATGAGAGTACCAAAAACACAAACGTTAAATCTGAAATTAATAAACTAAACACAAATAACAGATGCCAGTTTCTTGATAATATTCTGCCTATGAAAGAGACATCAGAACATAACCCGAACAGATACTGTAATGTAGATTTTGTATTTGCGTTGGGATTAAACACATGCTTCCTTTATTTTGGCATCATGGTACTTTTTAGTATCATGAATTTATATTTATTTTTAAAATGTATACCTTCCCTCCTCAAATTCCTTAGCTCATTGTGCTTTGACATGCGTAGTTTCTGCTATCTTTTGTGCAATAACATAGACAGTTACGGAAGTAGCGTCATCGTGAATGCAAGCAATAAGGAACTACAAGTGTGTGTTTGGTATAAATTTATACGATACTGATAACACAAATTCGATTCTCGAAATCAGTTTAGCCCTGTACTGTCCAGTTTTTGAGGAGATGAAGTTATATTTTTTTTAACTTTAGCTGATTTTTTAAGTCTTCGTGTAGTGACGCTTCTCATTTTGATGTAGGTCTCATTCTGTATTTTTGGCTGTGCAGATAAAAGAACAAAAATATTAGGATGCGAACTGTAAATTAGTGCACTGACATTAGCATGGAATGACTCACATACGCTTATGGTCCTCAGTGATGATGCAGAACATTCGGACCAAACAGGCGGAGGAAAAGTGGAGGCTGCATCAATACAATTTTCTATCAGATAGTCGCAAAACTGTTCCACTCGCTTGTCGTTCGAAAGATTGGATATAATGCCCAACGCAAAGCAGTCGCTGACTTCCGCCGGTGGTAAAAGCGACAGTCCGAATACTGTCTTCAAGAATTGACTTACCCCACTCTTTCTTTCCATACTGCCTGCTTGAGTCCCAAAGATTGAATTTTCCGCCACCACCTCTGTCCTAAATGGAAAGGACATGCTTTAACTTCATAGCCTGGCCACGCTGTTGCTGCTGCGTTGTTAATGGCGGTTCGAACAGCGTAAACAACTGTTGGAAAAACATTCACACCAAGTTTTGCAGCCTCTGATACCTTATGTCTGAATACATCTTCATAAGACATTCGTTGTTTATTGGCCAGTAAGAAAAATGCAAGTGGCACATAGTGACCAATGCTGTGTCCATGAATTGTAAATAGTTGGTGAAAAAACGTCGGTGCTGTTTCGAATGTCCCGTCAACGTAAGGCACATCAATGTAGCTAAGAAGCTAAGTTGGTTTTGCAAGAAACCATTACAGCATTTTTTCCCGAGTCATTAACAAGCAAAAACGGTTCTTTCGAACTTGTTGGCACGTGTACAGAACTTAATGCTTCATGAGTTTCTACAGTAAATGTTGGGAGAGGAAACAGTTGGGAGAAGTGTGCTTTATGCATGTTCCTGTTAATTTTCCTTATGTCTTTATAAATGAGTATCCAAGTCTTGGCTTGGTAGTTCAATGTCCATCAGTTTGCGCGGTTTTTTTGAGAGAATTGTTAAATATCTGTCGGTTCGCTGGTTGTGCATCACATTCTCCCCGAAATTCTCTCTACTTTTACTACACATTATGTAGCATTTACATTTTTTGTTAGTACAACACCATCGTTCCATTTTGCCAACAAGAATTATTTTGGAAACGGAATTAAAAGCCCTTAATGACAAGGAGCTCTTTCCCTTTATCACTACGTATCACTGTAGCAACTTTCACTGGTTCCATCTTCACTCCAGTAACGTGGGACACAACTGATACACAACTGTTACAGCTGAGAAGTGACCGCGGGACGCAACTAATACTCTGACCCTCAACAGCCTGGTACACAACTGTTATACGTGAAAAGTGACCAGGGACGCAATTAGTACTCTGACCCTGAGCAGCCCAGGACGCAACTGATACAAAGTCGTTATCTGAAAAGTGACCGAGGGGCGCAACCAGTAAACCCCGGAGGCTATGGACCTACTGCAAAACAGAACAGGTGGTGATGGTGGCGATGATTATGGCTTCTGGGTAGGCGCGTTACCGCTTGGTGAGCTGCGTACCACTAAACCTCAACGTCCATGAAGGCAAACAGGCGTATAAATGCTAGCAGTACGTATGATTTTCCCACCCCCGACTGTCACTGAAATGCTCAGGGTATGAATAAAGAACCGAACAAACTTCGCACAAATACTCGTACGTCTCATCATAAGGTACGTATCCTAAAAGCGGCAGCCGTGAAGGGAATTCAGAACAGGCCCGACTGGACGAAGTGTCCGACTCTTCCACCAGAATCCGCGCTAAATAAATGAAGTTACTCTAAATCCTAAAAATGACACCAGTGTTCATTTAAACGAACTAGAATTTTCGAATTCTTGGACGCCGTCCCGTTTCCAACGTAAGATTCGCTCTGGCCAAGGGCAATTTATAGCCAGCCAGTCGGCTCGAAATGCAGCAAGACAAGACCAGAGAAACTTTCATACCGGCAAAATCTCTCTGCAACTTATCAGGCGTCTCTATGCAACTACCTCAATTAGCACATTCAGTCCACATACAGTACGTGGCCCGACAATGGGCAAGTGACACTACGACACTGACTACAAAAACGCCAACGTCTCTACACGCTAAATCAACAGCTTACAACGATGAATGGTGGACGTATGCACGACGCGTTGTAGTTTCAGGTCACAAAGCAGACCCCAGGAGAGACTTACCAACTTCACAAAGAACTAAACTGAAAACTATCATTGCTGGTTCTGACAGGAAGCGGGTACTGATAATGTCCCTTTAAACGCGAGTCATTCATAAGACTGGGGTCGCTCATTTCTTGCTGACACGTATTTTATTCTCAGCATCTTACAGCAGGAAAACTAACGCTGTTTCGTTCTCATGAGGTCTCTGGTTCAAATCAAAACCTCCAAAACCGTCTCTCCAGATTATTCGCGGTCTGTCACTCCAGGAAAACGCAGTGACCGTAGCTCAAATAAGCTACAAACATTTCCATCCACTTCCTTCCCCAATCATTATTCACCACTCGCTCCGCTATTAGATGTCATACAGTCTACGACACTGATAGCGTTGTTAAAAAGTCATTAATGAATGCACAAAATGTAGGCCTGAAGATATTTAATTATAATAAGTCTCAGCGCCCCTGGGTTCTTCTCTTGCTACGATCCTCAACCAACCCCTTTATAAGACGAATGTGAAAATGAGGCATCTCATATATATTAATAGTATTATGACATACATGGGTACAATTATCTACACAGGTGGGGCAACAGCGTTCGATTTTTTTAATTCCAGCCGAAACTACATTTACTATGAGGTTTAATATATAAAAAAAAATTGCACAACTTGCTCACACAGTGTAGTCATGTGTCTCAGGTGATAAACATAATAAATAAATAAATATTTCCTTATGCAACATTCAGCGATTGGTTTCTATAATGTAAACGCTGTGTTCTTTGTGAGGTACGAAGAACTGAAATACAGTACTATTCATCTTCAATTTTCGTCTAAATGTACCCCAAGTGGTACGCAGCCCATGCCAGGTGCTTATAGCAACCAACGGAGATCATACGGCCAATTAACACAGTATAGCCGAAACTTTGAGACTCTAACGGTGGCGAAGCTAGTTAACAAACTGCCGGTCTGTTATGGACCTCGAATACGTGAGAGATCAACTTTAATATTAACGTCCCACCAATGACCAGAAATCTGAAACAGCATCTTCCCTCCAGGGTTTCCGACTAAATTTTGGTACGCATTTCTCGTAACTCCCGGTCGTGCTTTATGCCCAGGCTATGTACGGAGTAAGATGAAGTTCGCAAACAAAGATTTAGTAAGACATACTGCTGTTCGATATTTAACTGCTGGCGAGCAGGATAATTAAACGTGGCGGCATGAATCAGAACCCCAGCATTCATCCACGCGGGTGAGAAAGAAGACACAAGTCACATGACAATCGCTGTTTGTTTCTTGTGTCAAGTGACTTTTTGCTCCACCCCGCACATCAGTCCTCGGGATATTTCCTTACGCTACGAATTACACTGTTTGTACATCCTAGACGGAACAGAACACCGGTAATCGAACCCGATGTGGTAAGAATATTACAAAAGCTTATATATTTTGGTTCATGCTATCCAATTTCTGTCATCTCGCACACCGGCCCTACATCGCAAGATACCAACAGCGGAAAGCTGCGCTTCTCATACGCAAAAGTGCCCAAACCAATTGTGATTTTAGACGTATGCATTCTGCACAACAGCTACGTGCTAGTATCCTGCTCAGCAGATAAGTTCCGATAGCAGTTCGTCAGCCTTGACGTGTCAGAATGTACTGCGGCACTGAACACAAGCCTTTTCTCCCATGTCATACGCTAGAAGACTGATGCTAGTGGGTGAAATGTACGTCGCAAAACAAAGGTGGCGGAAATACAGACGCCTTATAGGCGCCGACTTGGACGTCTGTTTTGGCACAAGACGCCGACCGTCTGTCGGGCTCCACACCCACCACACAGCCTGGTCTGGATGGATGGGTTTAGCTCACCTGGCACTGTTTACATGACCCACATAATTCTATGCCAAAATATCTGTAACGACAATAGCCCCCCCCCCCGTCATGTGCATCTTCTGGCAAGTCTCGAGCTAGACAGAACTCCAGTAACCACAAACAGCTACGACCAAGCCTCGCCAAAACTCACAACTGTAGTACCTCGTACAGAACGTAATGGTCATCACATGGCAGACACGGTGGCATCCAGCAGCCGTGTTTTGATCTTATAAATGTTTAACCTTTAAAGACGAACTTTCACCTAAAGTATATATAACAATTACTTTGCTTTCTCGCAAAGAACACAGTGCGTGCCCATTATAAAATGCAATCGACTAATGCTGTGTAAGAAATAATCGCCGCGTAGTGTTAGTCGGTAGTACATATAGTTACCTCTGGGCTCTACAATCTTAATGAGCACGTATTGCGTAAAACAAGAACAGGCAGTAAGATACATTTACACAGTGACAGACTGAATACGTGGGGTGTGGCGAGGCTGTATGACGTGTCAAGTGAGTGACGCCGAGGAAACCCAATCATGAAGAGACCGCTGCAAGACTTTAGGAAGAAAATAGAGAACTGTTCCAAAGAATCTTACGGGAACAGCGTGTGAGGGTGTCGTCTGGATTGACGTGCGGCAGGTTAGGGACTGGTGAAAGGCTCTTGTGAATATGGCAATGAACCTGTTTCTTACGTCAAAGGTGAGGAATTCTTTGACTAGGGCAGGGGAAGAAATCTGACGGATTAGTGCTAAAGGAATGCCACCGCTGTGTCTGCTATTCTGTTCCCAGTCAGCCGTCCACTGATATAATACCCCACCCCAAATCATGAGCACTACTGCCACTCATATGAAAAGAAAGGCTACGGGAGTGGAAGGGGATATAGGTTACTATGCTGGTGTTACTTAACGACGATCTCAGCTGCTAAACGAATAAAGCGTCGGTAATGAATGAATGAATATGGCGCACGAGTACAATGAAACTAACGGGGGAAACCGAAGTACTCGGAGACACAACTGTCCTAGTACCACTTTGTCCACCACAAATTCCGACAGGAATGGTCTGGAATCGAACCCGGGCCTCCGCCGGGACAGGCAGGAGACTAACCCTCTTCATCGTGAAAAGAAGGGTGTACAAACAGGTCGAGGGGGTTCGAAAAGGGTATGCCCATGGGACTTTTTCCGTTGCTTCAGGATGCATGAGCGACTTCACATTGACGACTGTTCCGTCGTACTCACAGAAATACTTCGGTGTAGTAACTAGGCTACGAGCTGGACGACCAAGGGTTCGAATCACGGCAGGGTAAGAGATTTATCTTCTTCAAAACATCCAGGTCGGCTGTGGGACCCAACCAGAATCCGGTTCAATGAGCATTGGGGCTCTTTCCCTGCAGGGGCGTGAAACTGACCCTCACCTCCCTATAGTGTCGAGATTAGGAATAAGTGAACCTACACCTCTGCTCCCCCTATATGCCTTCATGACGTACACATGGACTTTACCTTTACTTCTACCTTTCACTTAGCGAACCTGTTAGTAATAAGTTTATGCGATTCGTGTACACAGCTGCGGATAGCACTGAAATCTCAGACACGACACATGATCAGAGAATGTGATACACGGCTCGTCTGACACATTATTATGCTTGTAGTAGAAGCTGAAATAAATTCCAATGCATCTCTCCATCGAAAAGCAGCCGGTCCCAGTGGCCGTGCGGTTTAAGGCTCGCTTGCTGGGATTGGGGGTTTCGAACCCCGTTGGGGGGATGCATGTCTGTCTCTTGTGAGAGGTGTGTGTTATCAGGTAGAGGTCTCTGCGACGGGCCGATCCCTTGTCCAGAGGAGTACTATCGAGTGTGTATGTATGTGTGTGTGTGTGTGTGTGTGTCAATCAGTGTGATCAAAGGCAACAACCTGTTCACCTACAATGAGTACTACACAAGGATCAAGACGCAGAAGGAAAGAAATATCGAATGCAATTAAGTGTAATTATCTGTCAGCTTCCGGGACCAATAAACATCAAAATGTGCACTGCTATGATTTATGAATATAAATTTATAATAATTCATAACTACAGCCCTATGTCAACACCGCCACAAAAGCATACAATGCCTGAGGATCGGTTTCTCACGAATGTGCTACTTTATCTTACGCTAGGACAAGCTGTTAGACAAGCCATAGAATGAAACCCCCTTCTGAAAGCACGGGTTATAAATAGCTGCGCGATGTTGTGCGCTGCAGATTTTGTTGAGGTTCCCACGCCTCGGACACGAACACTATCGCTGAAATTCTACACAAAAGAATCCCCCATTCACGCATACACATTTCGAAGTCTCTTTTTTGTGCTTTCAAATTACGGCGGTCGGGCCAAAAGTTTCTGTTCCAGCACATTGCCTGCAACATATTTATCATCCAACAGGAACAGTGCGGGCGGCAATTAGGTCACACACTTTACACTAAATATCCATATTTCGCTAAGTCCTGTCATGCTCAGTAAACTACTGAAGGCCCGTAGGTAATGAAATAAAGTTCACATACATCGTGCCAATAACGCGTGTAGGTGACCACACACCTGCATTTAGTGACAAGGCTAAAACACCGTGTCGATTTATACCTCCACTCCGCCACAGATCTTCAGAACCTTGTGATTAACTGAGCAGAGATATTTCACATTTACTTAACGCCAGTATCCACAAAAAATCTGACAACCATTTCAAAACTGCAGACGCTAGTAGAGTGACACTAATCCGGAATTTGTGCTCCCCTGAATTAACGTTTGTAAATGGTTTGGGGGGGGGGGGGGGGGGGGGGGACAAATCCGTAAACCAGAACAAAAATTAAAAAAAAAAAAAATTTAAAGGAAAAATTTTCAAACCAAAATGTATTATAAA
>Ga0123355_10000666_pt1 | contig 46536 bp, 34 predicted proteins | sample TergutEmb28metaG_3_FD_89872 | JGI IMG/M metagenome (GOLD analysis project Ga0123355, IMG submission 89872) | Embiratermes neotenicus P1 segment gut microbial communities from Petit-Saut dam, French Guiana - Emb289 P1 | ecosystem: Host-associated > Arthropoda: Insects > Digestive system > Gut ...
ATGACCCACCAGCAAACACCATCATAATGGCCTCAAAAATAGTCAAGGTATCACCTCCTTTAGGGGTGAAAACAGGTAAACATCTACCCTCCCTTCAAGAAGCGATCCCAAGAACGTGATCAAATTCGTGCCGCCTATCGCTATGTACTGGCACTATTGTAACATTTAACCTATTAGCTTGTCTATTATTTTGTTTTCTTACGATTCCTCAGCTATTCTTCTTTTTTCGCCTTTATACTGCCATAATCCGATAGGTAGTGGCCGTATATGTCTTCCAATACTTCACCTTACTCACCAACCGTTCTTTTCGTGCCATTTGGACGCCTCCCTAAATTTTGACCAGAAATTTGACCATGTTGTGTTGGAAGAATTATAGCGGGACATTTTCAATTGTCATTTTTCGACATCATTCGATGGAGATATTTCGCGCAAAATCAATCATATTTCGATAAACGCCACTTAAAAGTCAGACTAGAAAATTTAGGATTAACCAAGCAAATCATTCAAATAATGTGAAATATTACAATTTAATTACTCAGCGAAAAAATATCGAAAAATCCCGAGTTATCAGCGAATATTGATTTTGTGCGGAAAGTTGCCTTGGAAGCGTTCCTGTGATATAATGACAGGAAATGTTCCATATGTTTCAATAAGAAAGAAATGACGCTGTGGCATTTGATGTGCAATATTTGGAGCATTATGTATATTTATCGCATAATGGAATCTTTTGCGATAGCATTGCCATTTTAAGGTGATTTATCTAATTAAGACAATCTCTATTAACTAAATTGACTCTTGTGCAATAAATCTGTCAAATTTACGGGTTAAACGCACATTATATCACCTTCGCTAACTGGAAAATCCAGTTGATAGAGTTGCCTTATATATAAATAACATTGTTATAAAAGAATACAGGTGAGGACAATTTGGTAACAATTTTAATGGCAACATACAATGGCGAAAAGTATCTTTCTGCACAGATAGATTCCCTATTGTCGCAAACGTTTGATGATTTTCGGCTTTTTGTAAGTGATGATTGTTCCACTGACTCCACTTGGAATATCTTAACAGACTATTCTGAGCGGCATCCAGATAAAATCCACATATCTCAACGCAAACAGAATTCTGGGAATGCTAAATACAATTTTTTAGATATGATGACTGAAATCAAGGACAACTATGTCATGTTATGTGACCAAGATGATGTGTGGCTACCAGACAAAATAGAAAAAACATTAATTAAAATGAAGGAAGTAGAAAAAAGGTATAGCTCAGATGTTCCAATTTTGATACATACTGATTTGCAAGTGGTGGATAAAGAGTTGCAATTGATAACTCCATCTTTTAAGTGGGTAATGCACTCAAATTTTAACCGTACAGGTTTCCATCAAATTTTGATTCAAAACACTGTTACAGGATGTACCGCTATGTATAACAGAGCCTTAGCTATGTTGCTTGATTGTAAACCTCAATATTGCATAATGCACGACTGGTGGTTGCAATTGGTGGCGGCAGCTTTTGGGAAAATAGAGCATTTAGATGAGGCTACTGTTCTCTATCGGCAACACACTGATAACATAATTGGCGCAAAGAATGTTCGTAAATGGTCTTATAAATTAGACCGTTTTATTCACAGTAATGAAGTTAAAGAAGCCATAAATGTTACATATCTTCAAGCAGAAAGTTTTTTGCAAGTATACTGCGAACAGTTGAACGAATCTCAACGAAAAATAGTTGAGAAATACTGTGCTATTCCTGGCAAATGGAAGCTGGGAAAATGGTACACTGCGTGTGAATTGCGAGCATTCAAAAATGGGTTAAGTCGTAACATTGCGTATTTTTTGTTCATATAGGAAAGTACAATTTGTTCATGTAGGAAAGTATAAATAGAAGATTTCAAAAAATCTAAAGGACGGTGGCAAGCATTGAAGGGGATTATCCTAGCGGGCGGTGCAGGAACAAGGTTATACCCGACCACTATATCTGTTTCTAAACAAATACTTCCTATCTACGATAAGCCTATGATTTACTATCCCATATCCACCTTGATGTTGGCAGGAATTCGTGAAATATTAATCATTTCCACACCTCGCGATATAGGCCACTTTGAAAACTTGTTAGGCGATGGCTCGCAGTTTGGAGTGAGCTTTGAGTATGCCATACAAGAACAGCCTCGGGGGCTTGCGGATGCTTTTATTGTAGGAGCCTCATTTATAGGAAATGACCGGGTTTGTTTAGTCTTAGGAGATAACATTTTCTTTGGTTATGGTTTTACAGGCATTCTGTCTAATGCTGTAGAGCGAACTGAAGGAGCTACTATATTTGGCTATCATGTAAGTAATCCAGAAGAATTTGGTGTTGTAGCATTTGATAAGCAGGGTAATGTTCTTTCTATTGAAGAAAAACCCGAAAATCCAAAATCCAATTATGCTGTACCTGGATTATATTTCTATGATAATCAGGTTGTTGAAATTGCAAATTCGATTAAACCTTCACCACGCGGTGAAATTGAAATTACTGCCGTTAACAATGAATATCTGCGGTTGGGCAAATTAAAAGTTGAGTTATTTGGTCGTGGAATGGCATGGTTAGACACTGGTACACATAGTGCGTTACTTAATGCAGCAGTATTTGTGGAAACGGTTCAAACACGCCAAGGTCTATATGTATCTTGCTTGGAAGAAATTGCGTATAAACGAGGATATATTTCTCAAGAAACTTTATTAGCACATGCAGACAAAATGAAAAATACCGATTATGGCAGATATTTGTACAATATAGCAAATAGTGGAGCTTAAAGATATGCGATTAGTAAAAACAGAGTTGCCTGATATACATATCATAGAACCTGCTGTTTTTGGGGATAGCCGTGGTTGGTTTATGGAATCATGGTCGCTTGAAAAGATGCAAAAATTAGGGGTTGGTTCGTACAATTTTGTACAAGACAATCATTCCTATTCAGCTAGTAAGGGTGTATTGCGTGGAATTCACTTCCAAAATGGAAATTCTGCACAGACCAAACTGGTTAGGTGTGCAAGAGGTGCTGTATTGGATGTGGCAGTGGATTTGCGAAAAGGTTCACCTACCTATAAAAAATGGGTGGCAGTTGAACTTTCTGCTGAAAACAAGCGACAGTTATTGATTCCGCGCGGGTTTGGTCATGGTTTTTTAACACTAACAGACGATGTGGAGTTTTTATACAAGACTGACAACCCATATAATGCCGTTTTGGACAGATGCATTCGTTGGAATGATTCTGATTTGGGTATTGATTGGGGTATTGAGTGTCCCATTATTTCCGAAAAAGATGCTAATGCTCCGTTTTTGAATGATAGTGATTGTGATTTCATATGGGAGGTGAAGAATTAGTGACGGTTTTAGTAACGGGCGGGGCTGGTTTTATAGGTGGTAATTTTGTGTATTACATGCTAGAGAAATATCCCGCTTATAACATAATTTGTTTGGATTCATTAACATACGCAGGAAATATGGAGACTCTTTCAACAGCAATGAAAAATCCCCAATTTCATTTTGTAAAGGGCGATATAGCCGACCGCGAATTAGTTTACTCTCTATTTGAACGACATGAGCCGGAAATAGTAATCAATTTTGCGGCTGAAAGTCATGTTGACCGTTCTATTACTGACCCTGATATATTCCTTAGAACAAATATCATGGGTACAGGTGTCTTGCTTGATGCCTGTAGAAAATATAATACAAAACGTTTTCATCAAGTGTCTACAGATGAAGTATATGGCGATTTGCCTCTGGATAGGCCTGATTTATTCTTCACAGAAAAAACACCGCTACACGCTTCAAGTCCTTATTCGGCTTCAAAAGCCTCCGCTGATTTGTTGGCTTTAGCATATCATCGTACTTTTGGTCTGCCTATTACAGTTTCGCGTTGTTCCAACAATTATGGCCCTTACCACTTTCCAGAAAAATTAATACCACTAATGATAGCCAACGCCTTGCAAGACAAGGAGTTGCCAGTATACGGTAATGGCGAAAATGTAAGGGATTGGTTATATGTAGAAGACCATTGCCATGCAATTGACTTGATTGTTCATAAAGGGCAAATTGGAGAAGTCTACAATGTAGGAGGCCATAACGAACGCACTAATTTGGATGTAGTCAAGGTTATTCTACGAGAGTTGGACAAGCCTGAAAGTTTGATTCGTTTTGTAACGGATAGACCTGGACATGATATGAGATATGCCATTGACCCTGACAAAATCAGCAAAGAGTTGGGTTGGTTGCCTACAATTTCTTTTGAAGATGGTATTAAGTTAACTATTCGTTGGTATTTGGATAATAGGGCTTGGTGGGAAAGTATTTTAGCTGGAGAATATCAAAATTACTATGAAAAAATGTATGGGAATAGGCCTTAGAAAGAGGAATCTAGCTTAATGGTTTCGATTTTAATGGCAACATATAATGGTGAAAAGTATATTGCTCAACAAATTGAATCTATTTTGCAACAAACTCATCAGGATTATATTCTCTATATAAGTGATGATGCCTCAACAGATAATACATTTGCTATTGTAGAGCAGTTTGCCTGTCAGTTTCCTGAAAAAATAAAGTGTGCTAGGAAAACAGTTAATTCTGGTGGTGCAAAACATAACTTTTTTAATATGATGATTGAACATAAGGATGACTATATTATGTTGTGTGACCAGGATGACATTTGGTTGCCAAACAAGATAGAGGTTACGCTTTATGAAATGTTAAGAATGGAGTCTCAATATGGTGTGGAAACTCCCATATTAGTACACACAGACTTGGAAGTAGTGGACGAGGATATTTTGCATGTAATATCACCTTCGCTAAAAGAAACCATGCGTTTGGATTTTAGTTGTACACAGTTTGAAAAGCTGATTAGTAAAAACACTCTTACTGGTTGTACTGCAATGTACAATCGCAGTTTGGCAAATATGATTGCCGAACTTCCAGTATTTATGATTGTTCACGATTGGTGGTTAATGTTAATTGCTTCAGCATTTGGAAAGATTGGAGCATTAGATACTAAAACGGTTTTATATCGCCAACATAGCAACAATGAGGTTGGTGCAAAGAATATGCAGACTTTAGGATATAAAATCAACAAATTGTTGAACTATAGAGTAGCAAAAAATGCTTTGAATGATACATATGTGCAAGCACAAAGTTTTTTGGACTTGTACCAAAATAAGCTCACGGATGAGCAAATGTATTTTTTAGAAACATACTGTAGTGTATCCGAAATGCCTAAATATAAACGCTGGCACACTATGTGCCAAATAGGTGTGTTTGGAGACGGATTGTTAAGGAAAATAGTAGGGTTTATTTTTACATAAACCGATGGATGAGCCGGGAGAGATAAAATGGACAAGCTCAAAATCAATGTGGGCTGTGGTCCTTATGACCACAAAGAAGGTTGGATAAATGTTGATATACAGAATTTCAAATCTGTTGATGTTGTAATGGATGTGACAAAAGCTTGGAAGTTTGAAAATGTGGATTTTATTTTTGCAGAGCATTTTATAGAACATCTGAGATTGGAGCAAGGTGTTGTTTTTTTGTATAACGCTTACAATTCGTTGCATAGTGGAGGTGTTATGAGACTTTCTACTCCCAATATAGAGCATGTTTTGCAGACACATTACAAATTTGAAGATAGGACACATGCTGGATTGCTAAATAGCGTTTTTGCTGTTAATCGTGGTTTTTATGGCTGGGGTCATAATTTTCTATATTCAGAGCATCTTTTGAAATATATTATGCGCGTTATTGGTTTTGAAGATGTTAAGATTTGCGAATATGGAAAAAGTGAATTTCCAGAGTTAAATGGATTAGAACAACATGGAAAACCTTCTAGCTACAAGGGATATCCCAACTTTGTTATTGTTGAAGGTGCAAAATCTCAACAACGTCCCGTGGCTGTGTTAAATGATGAATTTATGAGTACTTTACATGAAAGTTTTTTCAAATATAATAACGCGAAATAAAAAGCAGGGAGAATTGTCAAAATGGAAGCATTTTGGAATGAACTGATACGCCCGTGTTTAGAAAAGGCAAACGCAAAAACTATTGTTGAGGTAGGTTGTCAACACGGGTACAATACCAAAAATTTAATACCATATTGCCATGCAAATGGAGGAATACTCCATGTTATCGACCCTGCCCCGTCAATAGATTTCAAACAAACATTTGCAGAATATTCTGGTAGTTATGTTTTTCATCAAGATCTTTCTTTGAATGTGCTTTGGAAATTAGAGGATTATGATGCAATTTTATTGGATGGAGACCACAATTGGTACACAGTATATCACGAGCTTGAAATGATTGAGCGTTCCACAAAACGTTTTCCAATTGTTTTTTTGCATGATATGAGCTGGCCTTATGACCGTCGCGATTTATATTATAATCCTGAAACTATACCTACCTATTCTCTAAATGTATATCAGCAAAAAGGTATTGATGCTGATACAGATAAGCTAGTAGATACAAATGGCTTTAATAGTCATCTTCACAATTCGACATGTTACAACAATTTACGTTGTGGCGTTTTGACTGCTGTTGAAGATTTTATTAAGCAAAGTTCTGGAAATTTTAAGTTTTTCACCCTTCCTGTATTTTATGGGTTTGGGATTTTGTATTCTTTGGAAAGAGAATATCCAGAAGACTTTCATAATTTTGTTGATACCATCAATGTTCCTGTGCATATTCAATCACTTCTAAAACAAGTAGACCGTCGTTTTGCAAAGTTAGAAATCAAGTATGTAGCACAATTGGGGCGTGGAGATAAATTAAAATCCAAAGTAGAAGAAATGGAACAGCACGAAAAAGCCCATGTATCTGAAATAAAAACATATGTATCAGAAATAGAAAAACAAAATGAGGATTTAGCATTACAAACAAAGAAAGTCAGTGAGTTATCAAACAAAATAAGTGAAATAGATGTGGAACGTTGTATTGAAAAGGAAATTTTGGATGTGAGATTGAGCGAAATCTCACAGTTGGTAGAGCAGATAGAAAGCATCAAGAAAGACAGTGATAGCAAAGTTAAGGAGTTACAAGATGAATTAAACACACTTGATACAAAGCACGAAAGCGAGTGCAAAGAATATGAAGATAAAGTAAAAAAACATGAAAATAGAACCAAAGAGTTACAAGGTCAAATAGCTGTACTTGAACTAAAAAGTGAAAACGAAATCAAAAAATTACAAAGTGAACTAGAATCGTTTGAAATAAAACATGAGAATGAAATCAAAAAAACACAAGATGAAACTGAAAAGTTACAAAATGAAATTAAAAAATTACAAGATGAATTAGTTGACCTTGATGTAAAACGAGAGAACAATATTAAAGAATTGCAAGATGAATTGATTGACCTTGATGTAAAGCGAGAAGGTGAGGTCGGAAAATTACAAAGTAAATTAAGCCTTCTTGAATTGAAGCGTAAAGATGAAGCAAAAAGGATGCAAGATACAATAAAAGCACTTGAAACAAAGAGAGATGCTGAATATAGAAAACAGCAAATTGAAATAGCGGACTTGGAAGCAAAAAATGATGCTGACAATAAAAAAATGCAAGATGAAGTCTTGCGCCATGCAAATTCGTTTCGTTATCAGATTGGCTCAGCTATAGTACAAGCTCAGTCTTCGCCCAAAGATTTCATTAAACTACCCTTCCGACTTTTGAGAATTCGCAAGGAGTTCGGCGGTCAAGCTAAAAAAAAAGATGAATTATTAGATAGTGCGGAAATCAGAGAGATAATCAAAAAAGCACAGCCCCCCGCCACTGAAGTAGTTCATGTTGAGCCAGTGGTTACAAATAAATTAAATTCTTTTGAACAAATCGTTTCAGAAAATAAGCAGCGTGTTCGTTTTGTTGACCAGTCTATTTTTAGCGGCCTGGTTTCTATTTTGATTGTCAATCGAAATGGTTTATCTCATTTGAAACGGTTGTTTTCCTCTTTGCTAGATTGCCGTTTCTATTCAAATTATGAGATTATTGTGGTAGATAATGCTTCCAGTGATAAATCGCTTGCTTATTTGGAAGAAATGAAAAAACAATTTGCGTTGACTATCATTGTTAATGATGAAAATATGTCATTTTCTTACGCTAATAATCAAGCCGCGAGGCGAGCAGAAGGCGAATTTTTGGTATTAATGAACAATGATATACAGGTAACAGATGGTTGGCTAGATGAAATGTTGCTGGTAGCTCTAAATCGTCCTGATGCAGGTACAGTGGGAGCAAAATTGGTATACCCTGAGATTCCGCAGGATAGTATCAACAAAGGAAAGTCTTGGCGTATTCAACATGCTGGAATTGGGTTCAAACATGATACTTTTGAGGGTGATGTTTTTATACGCCCATATAATATGTCAAATGGTGATGAAGTATATAAACCAGGTGAACCAATTGAGTCTGTTAGAGAAGTGCCTGCCGTTACAGCCGCCACCCTACTAATTTCAAAAGAGCTTTTTGACCAGTTGAATGGTTTGGATGAAGGTTATGTATTTGGATATGAAGATGTAGATTTATGTTTGAAAGTGCTACGTAAAGGATATAGCAACTACTACTGTCCTACTGCGTTGTTGTTCCACTATGAGTTTGGAACTCAACACAAGGACGAAAAAGATGCCATTCGCCAGAGGCGAACAAATAATATTTTGCTTTTCAAAAGCAAATGGAATCAGTATTTGAAGGAAAAAATACGTTATTGGCAAGCTCCCTTGACTTTTGCCTTTGCGGTGACAGATAGCCGTGCTGATACTTCGGCTGGGGATTATTTCACAGCATGGGAACTAGCGTGTGCATTGGAAAAACAGGGACATCGCGTAAAGTTTCTTTCCAGAAGAGGAGAAGCTGATTGGTATATTGTTGGTAAAGAGGTAGATGTTTTAGTTTCAATGCTACATGTTTATGAAGTCAATCAAATTAAAGAGGCTAAAGATGATTTAATTACTATTGCATGGATGCGAAATTGGTTTGATAAATGGTGTGCTAATCCTTCTATTCAGGATTATTCGATTTTGTTGGCTTCTAGTAATATTGCTTGTGATTATGTTCAAGAATCCATTGATAGGCAACCACTTCTTTTTTCCATTGCTACTAATTCAGAGCGTTTTGAGTTAGTTAAAAAAGAAGTCGAATTTGACTATATTTTTACCGGTAGTTATTGGAATGACCCCCGAGAAATTATGGATTTCCTTAATCCTCAAGAGTTACCTTATCGCTTTAAGGTGTTTGGGGAAAATTGGGATAAGGTTCCTAATTTTGCTTCTTATTGGGGCGGTTTTTTACCATATACACAAATGCCTGAGTTATACAGAGCCTCAAAAATTGTTATTGATGATGCAAATCGCGTTACTAAGCAATATGGGGCTGTAAATAGTCGTGTTTTCGACGCGTTGGCTGCTGGTGCTTTAGTGCTTACTAATGGAGAACTTGGAGCAAAGGATACTTTTGATGGTAAACTTCCTACGTTTTCTAGCAAAGAAGAACTGCAACAGCTTATTAGCTACTATATGGAAAACGATAGAGATAGATTAGCAAAAATTAAAGAATTGCGCGAGTTGGTTTTGACTCAACATACCTATGACTTACGAGCTAAAGTATTGGTGAATGTTTTGCGGCGTGACACACGTGTAAACAAAATCGCAATAATGGTACCTGCTCCACGTTGGGCTGTAGCAGAAGAATGGGGAGACTATCATTTTGCAGTCGCGCTTCGGAAATATTTTGCTCAAAGCGGATTTGAAACAGAAATTAGAATCTTGCCTGAATGGGATAAAGAATTTGATGGAAAATATGTGTTGGTTTTGCGTGGACTCAGTGAGTATAAACCAAAATCAGAACACATTAACATAATGTGGAATATATCCCATCCTGATAAAGTTCGCTTGGAAGAATATGAACTTTATGATGCAGTGTTTATTTCCTCTATCAAATGGGCTACACAGATTCAACAAAAAGTTTCTGTTCCTGTATATCCATTATTGCAATGTACAGATTCAGAATTGTTTAGCAATTATCAAGAAGGCAAGAAGAAATATGAATTATTGTTTGTAGGGAATTCTCGCAAAGTATATAGGAAAATAGTGAAGGATTTGTTACCTACAGAGCTTGATTTGTCTGTATTTGGAACCAATTGGGAAACTTTGATTGATAAACGCTATATTAAAGGAGTTCATATCCCAAATGTTAAATTGCCACAGGCATATCATGATTGTGAAATTCTGCTTAACGACCATTGGGATGATATGAGAGAAAAAGGATTTATATCCAATAGGTTGTTTGATGGGTTGGCCGCTGGTGCTTTTATAATAAGCGATTCAGTAGAAGGTTTGGAAGAAACCCTTGGAGAATGTGTAGTAACGTATACCAACGAGGAAGATTTGCGGGATAAAATTGAACATTACTTGCAACGTCCAGAAGAACGCAAGTTGCTTGCTACCAAAGGGCAGGAAATTGTGCTGTCGAAGCATTCTTTTGAACAACGGGCGAAGACTATACTAGAAAGATTTTTGGCATGTGAAGTAAAGCCGAACTGATTTATTGTAATGTTGTTTTGGTTAAGAGTGGAGTGGGTGGAGTCTTTGGAAACTAGAGAAAAGATAAATCAGCATTGGTCGCAAGTTGCAAAAACTAGCAACCCAAGCAGAACCAGATGGTGGGAAAGTCCGGCAATTAAACAACATATTAATCGGCTCGTTTGTGGTGAACCTATTTCTGGTTTTGGTCAAGGTCTAACACGGAAGGCTATGTCCTATGGAAAAAGCTATAATTTAGGAGTTTCAGTTGGAAGCGGAACTGGATCAAAAGAAATGAATTTGATTCAGCAAGGGTTAGTCAAAAACTTCATATTATTCGAGCTATCGGATGAACGTATAAAACAAGGTAAATTGTTAGCTGAGAAGTTAGGTTTGAGCAAAAATGTAGTTTTTGTGCAGGAAGATTATCTTAAAGCTAAATTACCCGAAAATGTTGATTTTGTGCATTGGAATAATGCTCTACATCACATGTTTGATGTTTATGAATCTGTCAAATGGAGTTATGATATTTTGGAATATGGTGGAATGTTCTATATGGATGATTATGTAGGACCCTCGCGTTTCCAATACTCGGATGAAGTTCTTGCTTTGCTTACTAGGATTCGCTCATTGTTACCAAAGCGTTATCTATCTAACCCACGCGATTCATCTAAACTGTTGAGCAGTAAAATAGTTCGCTGTGACCCAGAAAAGTTGATTGCCATTGACCCAAGTGAGGCAGTTGAACCTGATAAGATTTTGGAAACCGTGAAACACTATTTTCCGAGTGTGAAAATTACTCAAACAGGCGGTTACGTTTATTTGGCTTGCTTAGGGGATATAATCCATAACATTGATGAGGAAAATGAAACTGATAAGGCCATCCTTGACCTACTTATGCTTGTCGATGAATTAATGGTAAATGTTCCCAAATTGGGGGGGTATATGCAACAGCTGTTGCGTTGAAATTTTGAAAACTCAGAACGAAAAACGTTATAAATTATAGCTTGAATGAAAGTCAAACTAGAATGGTGATGAGTGTATATGAGAAATTTGCCAATACCACCAAAGAATGTTGGTGTTCATTTTTGGAGGGTGTTCGCATGAACTCTAAAATTGATTGTCAGGAAAAAAGTCAATGTTGAACAAAAAAAGTTTCGAATACGTTTCTTTGCTTCTATTAATTACTTTGATAGTTTTTCCGGTTTTGGAAATATTTTTTCAGGGGTCTTCTGTAACAAGAACAATCTCTTCGTTTAGTGCTTTTATATTATGGTTATTCTTTTTTAGACAAAAACATGTTGAACCATATCTCAATAGTTTCCGTGATTTGATCGTGGACAATCAATCAACAAATAGAAAATTACACAAAGATACAGATGGATTTGTAGATTTATTTAATCAAAGTAAATTTTATTGGGTTTGTATTATTATAGCAACGACACTTAGTTATGGATTCACGCTTACCCATTTTTCTATAGGTGTAGATGATGAAGTTTTTCATTATTATTTTCAAGGTCATGGTCTTCTTATGCAAGGACGGTGGGGAAGCACAATATTAAGACCTTTATTTGACAGTTATTTATTTTTACCATTTTGGCTAGATTTCATTGCTTTGATTTTTATTGTGATTGGCTTGACATTATTTTGTGGTTTATTTCAAAAATACTCAAATAGAAGATTCGATGATAAGGCATCTGCCATTTTTTCGTGTATCGCAATTTCCTTTCCTTGGATTGCTCATTTGTTTATTTTCATGGCGGCAACATTGGGAATAGGATTGCACTTAGTTTTTGTAGGTATTAGTTTGTTTCTGGCGAGTAAATGGATTATTGATAAAAAACATTTTTCATATGGTATTGTAGGTGCATTGTCATTGGGGTTTGCAACGGCTTTCGCGGAAACAGCTATGGTTTTTTTTATGACAATTGGGTTTGCATTGATATTGCTAAAACTTATGACTTCTCCAGATAAAGAGGCAATGTATCTGGTTGATGGAATAATACTGTTTCTTAAATTAATAGCAACAGTTATTGTAGGTCTACTGATTTGGAGATTAGGAGGAGTGATATTACTAACAATTCATAATCTATCTGCATCGGGTTATGTTATGGGTCATCAAAATCTTGACACAAGTAGTTTTATAGGGTTTGTCACTACTTTTTCAGGCTTTTTAATTAATTTTATTCAACATAGAGTTCTTATGGTCGGTAATTTTGTTCCTACCACAATTGATAGAATGATATGGGTCGCTTCTATTATCTTGATTTATATAGGAACAAACATTACAGTTGCACTAAATAGAAGAGCTGTTCTTTTTATAACCTTGATGTTAGTTGCTTCTGCTTATGGTTTGATTATCGTCACTGGAAACACTACTCCTCTTTTGAGGATTACTTATACTTTTTCAGTGCTAATTGCTTTTTGTGTTGCATTAATTTACATGCTTTTACAAAATATTTCTTATAAGAAATTCAAAATAAAGTATTTAGTTTTGTTTATTGCATTGTGGTTAACCCTGTTTCAAACCAGAGAAATGAATATAATTTTTTTCCTAGATTATCAACGGTATCAACGAGATGTTATGGTCATGAACACCATTATCCATGATTTGAATGGTCTCGAACGTGATAAACCTATTGTCTTTGTTGGATTATTACCTAATGGATTGCCAATCAACGAGGTAGCAGGTGCTACATTATTTAATTGGAGTCGATCAGGTACATCACATGGAGAATTGCATACGTCTCGATTGTTTTATTTTTTTGGAATGCACGGATTTACAATTAATCGCTTTACACAACCAATAGATATAGACCAACTACGCCTTCAAATTGCAGAAATGGAAATGTGGCCAGCAGATGGTTATATTAGAGAATTTGAAGATTATGTCATAGTACGGTTAGGGCCGTCTCGCTTTCATGACTGAGTGAACTTAGGAGGGTTTGAACAGTTAAAATTAATCTACTAAAATATGACGAAATCAATTGACAATTGGCAGTATATACTATATTATTACTCAAGGGGTGATAGTATGGAATACTACACAATAGGTCAATTCTCAAAATTAGTGGGTAAAAGTATTCAAACGTTAAGATTATGGGATAAAGAGAATAAAATTAAACCGCACCACACTTCTGAAGGAGGACACAGATATTATTCGGAACAACAAGTATTGCAAGTAACTAAACAGCCACTACCGACAAGAGAGCGAAAAACGATAGGTTATTGTCGTGTATCAAGTCCTAAACAAAAAGACGATTTAGAGCGTCAAATAGAACATGTAAAAACGTATATGATAGCCAAGGGATATAGCTTTGACATAATAACCGATGTAGGCAGTGGAATAAACTACAACAAAAAAGGTCTAATCCAACTCATAAATATGATTACGGATTATGCAGTTGATAGAATAGTAATTTTATACAAAGACCGATTGATAAGGTTTGGGTATGAGTTAATCGAAAATCTTTGCAGTAAATATGGGACTGAGATTGAAGTAATCGACCAAACCGAAAAGACAGAAGAACAGGAATTGGTAGAAGATTTAATTCAAATAGTGACTGTGTTCAGTTGCAGATTACAAGGAAAACGAGCAAATAAGGCTAAAAAATTAGTAAAGGAGTTGTTGGAAAATGATAATGGCAAAAAAAGTTAGACTATTGCCAACGAAAGAGCAAGAGCAACAACTCTGGAAAACGGCTGGAACAGCGCGATTTGTATATAATTGGACACTGGATAAACAGATAAAACACATGAAAGTAACAGGTAAGCTTAACAAAATAATAGACAACGATTTGCGAAAAGAGCTAACGCAGTTAAAACAAACAAAAGAACATAGCTGGCTTTACGATGTAAGCAATAACGCAGGAAAGCAAGCTGTGAAAGATGTATGCTTGGCAATAGATCGTTTCCACAACGAGAGTAGAAAACACAACTATAGATACAGAGTAAAAGCGATAAATAGCGGCAAAGAACTTGATTTCACAGACTTTGAGGATTTTCCGCGTTTCAAAAGCAAGAAGAAATCCAAGGTGTCGTTTTATCATGACACAGAAAAGTTGAAAGTATACAACAATTTTGTTCATTTGGAGAAAATAGGCAAAGTAGAATTAGCGGAACACGGTCGAATACCAATAGACACAAAATATACAAATCCTCGAATAACATATGACGGCAAGTATTGGTACATATCCGTGGGTGTAGAGGTGGAATCGAAAAATCCTGAATTGACAGGAGAAACTATAGGTATAGATTTGGGAATAAGAGAACTCGCTACTGTATCAAGTCTCGACGCACCAATAGAAAATATCAACAAAACTACAGAAGTAAGGCGATTAAAGAAAAAGCTAAAGCGCAAACAAAAGCAAATATCAAGAAAATACGAAATGAATAAAACTCCAAAAAGAAAGGCAGGTGAAAACCGTTACAAGTTTACAAAAACTAAAAATACAGAAAAATTAGAGAAAGAAGCAAAGCTTATAAATCGTAGGCTAAGCAATATACGTTCAAATCACATATATCAAGCAACTAGCATGATAGTGAAAACCAAACCGTCAAGGATAGTTGTTGAAGATTTGAATGTAAAAGGCATGATGAAGAACAGACATTTATCAAAAGCTATAGCTGAACAGTGCTTCAGTATGTTTGTAATAATATTAACGTACAAATGCCTGTTTTATGGGATTGAAGTAGTAGAAGCCGACAGATTTTTTCCTTCAAGTAAGAAATGTTCATGTTGTGGAGAAATCAAAAAAGATTTGAAACTAAAAGATAGAATCTTTATTTGTCCTAAATGCAACTTTACGCTGGATAGGGATAAAAACGCTTCAATCAATCTTGCTAGATACGTAGCTTAGTAAATTTTAGTAAATTATATAATATACTGTTCGTTACGCAGGAATTTAAGCCTTTGGAGCGTCACATCAAACCGTAGTAGCTTAAGCAAGGCGGGACGCGCTGAATGAGGAAAAAATCTCTAATTGATAGTTTTTGGTAGATTTTATGTAACGGTACATTATGTGTCGCCGAGTTATGTGTTTTTTGCCACAAAAAAGGAGTTGACTGCCCTTACTATAGCGAGTCTAGTATTATAATTATAGATAGAGGTGTTATTTGAAATGCGTAAAAGTTCAATAGCTAAGCAATTTTCGTTTATTTTAGCTTGTATTATAATGGCATGGGGGCTTTTTGTTTTAGTCGCAATTTTTTTTCCAAATACTCATTTCGACCGCACCGCATTAATCAGAAATAGTTTTCAAATGCCAAGTAGCGAACGTTTTACTCGTGAGTCTGTATATGCTGGATTAAAAGAATTTATTCTATTAGATGACGGACGTATTTTATCAACTACAGCAGACCCCTGGATTTTTTTGGATGTGCAACCTCATAATAACAGGGTGCTTTTAGTAGTAGATGTTAGCGATTTGTCTGTTGAACAGGCAAGTGCACAGATATTTTTTGCGGCTATGGATGATAATTTTGCGCACATTAACTCTACACGATTTACCTTGAGAAATGGCACAAACATAATAAGGATACCTTCTGCTGATTTTAATAGATTAAGATTAGACCTCGTTGAAGAACCAGGTATTTCTTTTAGGCTAAATAGCGTGACCTTGACTAATGTGATATATCCGACTTTTTTTTGGACTGTTTATTTTATCCTCCTTGGAGTAGTGGTCGGCATTGTATATTATTGTTACAAACACACAAGGAAAGTTATTAAGAGTTTTGACACATTTTTACAATGGATGTCCTACTTAATGAATAAATATCCACAGAGATTTTTGATTATTCAATCATTTTTAACATTGGTTGTAACACACGGAACATTTCTTACTTTCAATAATTTTTTTATGTACGTTGATATTGGTTCGGACACAATTGGCCTTATTGTTCCACTTTATCACATGATAGTACATGCCATTTCTACTGGAAATTTTTCGTTTTGGAACTTTACTATTGGCTTGGGAACAAACATACTGGCTTTTGTTAGCGTTGTATTTGATCCATTTGTATTTCCCCTTTATGTTACTGGCGTAGTATTTGGTGTACATACTATATACTACATGTTGATATTTACTTATGTTATACAAGTCTTATCTGCAACCTGGTTATGTTACAAATATTTATCTCATTTTGAACTTACCATTATTTCAAAGTTGATAGCATCTTACCTTTTTGGATTTAGTGGTTACATGATGTTGTGGGGTCAAATGTTTTTCTTTGGTACAGCAGCTATTATGCTTGTATTAGTTTTGTTTAGTATTGAAAAATGCTTGAAAAATGCAAAATGGCTTCCTCTGTTGGCTATCTCCACTTTTATATTAATGGCATGGTCATATTATATTGGGTATATGGTTTTGCTATTTGCAGGTGTTTATTCAGTTTTTAGAGTAGTTTATGTCACAAACAAAAATGAATGGGTGCAAGGCATTAAGAAAATGCTCATACTTGGTGTTGGCGTTGTTACTGGTAGCTTGTTATCAGCATTTTCATTAATGCCGAGCATATACCAAGTTCTTAATGTTTCAACGCGTATTCCACAGAGAAATTTACTCTCAAATATACGGCATAGTTTAACTTCGCATCATGATACAGAGCTTTACCACCAACTTTTATTAAGATTTGTTTCAAACAATCTGTTGGGCGTTGGTAGTGGACATCAAGGTAGAATTAACTATTATGAATTAGCACAATACTTTTTCTCGTCATTTGTAATTATATTCTGTGTGTTTTTCATTGTATATATATTGGAAAAGTACAACAAATGCAAGAGCAATCTAAAGGAAATGATCATTGTTTGTGTAGCATCTCTACTTTTGATTTATTATGTTACAATGCCTACTGCATCAATGCTACTAAACATGGGGGTACGAGCTGATTTTCGTTCCACGTTCATTTTGCTACCTGTTTTTGCATATGTAGCGGCTAGAGTATTTGATATTTTGTCGAAAGAAAAGATAGAAGGTATTTCAAAGTATTCACTTTTGATTTCTATAGCAGTCCTTATGCACATTTTACTTTCAAGTAATCAAATTGTATTCCAACGCTTGTCAATCTGGTTGGTTTTATTGCTCTTAGTTCTTGCAATCTTGGTGCAACTGTTAAGCAAGTGGAAAACACGAAAAAACCCTATTTATGCTCAGAGTTATTTTCGGAGACTCGTTTTTGTTTTCGTGTTGGTTATAATGACGAATATTATGGTTGAAGGGTACATTACGGCAAATTTGCGAGGTTTGACATCTCAGGTACTGCCATGGATACATTATTCAGACTCTAACAATGATTTGCGTGATGTTATAGCACACATAGATTCAGAAACAGATGATTTTATTCGATTGGAGAAAACTTGGCCACATTATTTTGTCCATGGTTTTAATGATTCTATGGTGTTTAACTATATGGGTCTATCGTGGTATTCGAATATAGTGCCTGAATCACTATCTTCTTTTCATAATCTAGTATGGCCAGAGGTACTGTTCAATAATGTACGAGGTGCTAGAAGAACAATTGCAACGTCGGGCTATCAACAAGCTGAGTTAGCAGCTCTTCTAGGTATACGGTACTACTTTTCAAATAGAGAGTGTGGCTTAACTAATCATGCAAGCTTCACTTTAGACCATACACGTGGTGATATAAACGTGTACAGAAATAATTTAACAGAGGGTTTTGGGATTCTTTTTGACAGAACTGTTGGGCTTGAGTATTTTCTTGCTACAGAAGAATACCAAAGAAATTATATATTGAGAAATTATCTTGTTTTAATGAGATCATATGGAGTTTCTGAAGCATTACAAACCAACTATGAGTGGCAAGGATTTGGAAGTAGCTCTGTTCGATTTTACCAAGGATCAAGAGATAACAGGCTATGGGGTAATGTAAGTAATGATAAAGAAGCTTATCTATTTTTGCCGATTCCTTATGTACCAGGATGGTTTGCCTATGTGAATGGGGTTAGTACAGATATTTACAGGGCTAACGTAGGTTTCATGGCTATTATTTTGGATGAGGGTGATAACGAGATTGAGCTAATTTATCGCACCCCATGGTTAATGGAAGGCATCATACTCTCTTTGCTAGGATTAGTGTTGTTTATAGTGATGATGTTAATTGTTAGATCAAGGCACTTCGATACAGTAAGCTATAATTATGTGACTACCGAAAATGAAGGGAATGGTGAGGCATGAAAACAGTATTATTAGCTGGTGGATTTGGAACTCGAATATCAGAAGAATCCCATCTAAAGCCAAAACCTATGATAGAAATAGGTGATAAACCTATTTTATGGCACATAATGAAACATTATTCATTTTATGGTTTTAACGACTTTATTATATGCTGTGGGTATAAGCAGTATGCGATAAAAGAGTATTTTAATGACTACTATTTGCACAATTCGGATGTTACTTTTGATTTCAGAAGCGGTAACAAGTTAAAAATTCACAGCAATACCACAGAGAATTGGAATGTTACTTTAGTAGATACAGGCTTAGAAACCATGACAGGTGGGCGGCTTAAACGAGTGCAGAAATATATTGGAAATGATTCTTTTATGCTTACTTACGGTGATGGTGTAGCAGACGTAGATTTAGGAGAATTACATAATTTTCATAAATCACATGGCAAGATTGCCACTATAACCACTGTAAAACCCGAAGGACGGTTTGGAGTGTTAGATATAAATAACAATCAGATAAATGCCTTTAGGGAAAAGGGTAAAAACGATGTAAGTCCGATAAATGGTGGGTTTATGGTGTTTGAGCCAGACATTTTCAGTTATCTTGAAGATGACTCCACAATATTGGAGCGTAAACCATTGGAACGCCTAGCGTCAGAGGGACAACTCATGGCGTACACCCATGAGGGATTTTGGTACTGTATGGATACTCAACGTGATAAGCTGAAACTTGAAGAATTATGGGTAAATGGACAAGCCCCTTGGAGGAAATGGTAATGGATTTATCTTTTTGGAAAGGTAAGAGGGTATTCCTTACTGGACATACGGGATTTAAGGGTTCTTGGCTTTGTCGAATCTTGGTAAATGCAGGAGTGGAGCTTACGGGATATTCCCTCCCCCCCATAATTCCAAATTTGTTTTCTATTTGCGATGTTGAAAACAAGATTACATCTGAAATTGGTGATATTCGAGACAGGGATAGGCTTTACGAAATATTCAAACAAACCGATGCAGAGATTGTTATACACATGGCAGCACAACCCCTTGTGAGAGAAAGCTATCTTGAACCATCCTATACCTATGAGGTAAACGCAATGGGTACTGTGAACATACTTGAATGCGTTCGACTATGTGAGGGTGTAAAAAGTTTTTTGAATGTGACTACTGACAAGGTATATCACAATAATGAATGGGAGTGGGGATATAGAGAAACAGACCCGCTTGATGGTTACGATCCATACAGCAATAGCAAGTCATGTTCAGAACTTATTACACACTCATATAAAAATGCGTTTTTTGCCAATACTGAAACCGCTGTATCCACTGCTCGTGCTGGAAACGTATTGGGGGGGGGTGATTTTGCTCATGATCGTATTATTCCCGACTGCGTTCGTGCTGTTGAAAAGAACGAAAACATTATAGTCCGCAATCCACATTCGATAAGACCATATCAGCACGTACTTGAACCATTATTTGCTTATTTGATGATTGCTCAGCAACAATACGAGGCTAGGCAATTTCAAGGTTACTACAATGTTGGCCCAGACGATGCAGATTGCATTTCGACTGGCACATTAGTTGATATGTTCTGCAAGGCTTGGGGTGACGAACTCGCATGGAAAAATGTTCATGATGGCGGCCCACATGAAGCTAATTTTTTGAAACTTGACTGCTCTAAACTTAAAACCACATTCCAATGGCAACCTCGCTGGAACGTGAAAAAAGCCGTTGAAAAAACAGTTGAGTGGACAAAAGAGTATTTATCTTCAGGAAATGTTACGGAAATTATGGATGCGCAAATAAATCAATTCATAGAAGAAGGTGTTAGAGCAGATGCTTGACTTTAATCAAATGGATGAAAAGTCTGCTAGAGAGCAAATCTTACAGATAGTAAAAACATATCATGACACTTATCACAATAAAACGAAATATGAGCCAGGGAATCGTATATCCTATGCTTCGCGAGTGTACAACCATGAAGAGATGGTGAATTTGGTAGACAGCGCGCTAGAATTTTGGCTAACAGCGGGACGTTATGCAAACCAATTTGAAATGGGTTTTGCTGAGTATTTGAATGTTACTCATTGCGCCTTAGTTAATTCTGGTTCCTCTGCTAATCTTCTTGCGTTCATGACTTTAACTTCTCCGCTGTTGGGTGATAAGGCTATTCGACCTGGTGATGAGGTTATTACTGTTGCGGCAGGATTTCCTACAACAGTAACGCCTATATTACAATATGGCGCAGTGCCTGTGTTTGTTGATGTAACTATCCCTCAATATAACATGGATGTTTCTGTGTTAGAAGAAGCGTTATCTCATAAAACAAAGGCGGTAATGGCGGCTCACACTCTGGGCAATCCTTTTGATCTCGGAGTTGTTAAACAATTCTGTGATAAGCATGGTTTGTGGTTAGTAGAAGATAACTGTGATGCACTGGGAAGCAAATTTTCAATTGACGGAAAAGAGAAGTTTACTGGAACTATTGGGCATATAGGCACATCCAGCTTTTACCCACCACATCATATGACTATGGGCGAAGGCGGGGCAGTGTATACAGATGACCCTCTCCTGTCCAAGATCATGTTCTCTATGAGAGATTGGGGCAGAGATTGCAGGTGTGCATCTGGGCAAGATGACCTATGCGGTTTCCGTTTTGATGGTCAGTTTGGCGAGTTACCCTTTGGTTACGACCATAAATATGTATATTCTCATTTTGGATATAATCTAAAAGCTACTGACATGCAAGCGGCTATAGGTGTAGCACAACTTGGAAAAATTGCAGATTTTGTAGAGCGGCGCAGGTATAACTTTGATAGGCTTAAAGTGGCATTGGAGACTGTTTCGGATAAATTCATTTTACCCGAAGCTTGCCCTAACAGTACACCAAGCTGGTTTGGTTTTTTGCTTACATGCAAAGAAGGAGTAAGCCGAAACAGGATAGTACCTTATATAGAAAAGAAGGGTGTTCAAACAAGAATGTTGTTTGCTGGAAATCTGATAAAACACCCTTGCTTTAATGACATGCGTACAACAGGTAAAGGATACAGGGTAATTGGAAATCTTGAAAATACTGACCGTATAATGACGGATACATTTTGGGTGGGTGTCTATCCTGGAATGACGGACGAAATGATTTACTATATGGCCGAAATTTTAAAGCAATCAGCCTCTTTATGAGAAAATTTCATGAAAAACTAGTTTTTTTTGTTAATAAAACAAATGTTCAAGATTTTATTTGGCAATTTGTGAAGTTTGGGTTGGTTGGGATTTCTAATACCATTATAAGTCTGGCGATTTACTATGTGCTTATTTTGCTTGGGCTACATTATTTAGTCGCAAACACCATAGCTTTCGTAATCAGCGTACTAAACGCTTATTACTGGAGCAGGAAGTTTGTGTTTGTGAGCAAAAATGCAAATAGCGGAAAGCAAATTGTGAAGGTATATATATCTTATGGATTTACTTTTTTACTTGCAACAGGTTTGATGTTTTTGCAAGTTGACGTATTGGAAGTGTCTACATGGATTGCACCACTTGTGAATTTATGCGTTACCGTTCCACTTAATTTTTTTCTTAATAAATTTTGGGCGTTTAAATAACTCACTAGAAAATGAGGATATATTAATGAAACTTTCAGATTACATCGTTTCCTTCTTTGTTGAAAAGGGCATTACAGATGTTTTCGGTTATCCAGGTGGTATGGTTACGCATTTAATGGATTCTTTCCATATCCAACGTGAGAGGATAAATGCACATCTTTGCTATCATGAGCAGGGAGCAGCGTTTGCTGCGTGTGGATATGCACAGACTCGTATGTTGCCTGGCGTGGCCTATGCGACAAGTGGACCAGGGGCTACTAATCTGGTGACAGGTATTGCCCATGCCTATTTCGATTCGTGTCCTTGTATTTTTATCACTGGTCAAGTAAACACCTACGAAGGTAAAGGTGATCTACCACTACGCCAAAGAGGGTTTCAAGAAATGGAAGTTTTGTCTCTTGTTTCGGATATTACAAAGTACTGCGTTCAGGTTACTGATGCCACAGCTATCAGATACGAATTAGAAAAAGCTTATGCAATAGCAATGGAGGGACGTAAAGGTCCTGTCCTTCTTGACATACCGATGGATGTTCAACGTACTAATATCGACGCATCCAGTTTGTGTTCCTATGAAGGAAATGCATCGTCTCAAATGGAAGCAGATGAAGTGACTCGAAAAATTTATAAAGCTTTAAGCAAAGCAGAACGTCCGTGCATATTGGTAGGAGCCGGAGTAAGTGCTTCAGGGGTTGGCTCACATTTTAGACAATGGGTAAATGAAATAAAAGTACCTGTTATATCCAGTATGCCCGCCGTTGATATTTTGCCCAACTCTCCATATTATTATGGCTTTATCGGTGCTTACGGTGCAAGACATGCAAATATGATTATAGCCAAAAGTGATCTAATTATTTCACTTGGTTCTCGGCTTGATTTACGTCAAACTGGAGTAGACACAACTCACTTTGCTGTTAATGCCCAACTTTTACGTATTGACATTGATGAGCATGAATTTTCAAAAAAGGTGAAACCCGATGAAGAAGATCTTCTTATAGATCTACAAAATCTTATGCCTACATTGACTAAAGTTAAGTATCGGCTTGATGACAGCTTTGATACATCACGATGGATAAACATATGTAACGAGTTAAAAGTAGCATTACATCATATGGATGACAAGCTACCTAACACTATCGTAAATTGCGTGAGTAAGCTGATTGATTCCGATGCAATAGTGACCACGGATGTAGGACAAAATCAAGTTTGGGTAGCACAGTCATTTGTACCCAATGGACAGAGAATATTGTTCAGTAGTAGTTTTGGGGCTATGGGTTATTCACTGCCAGCAGCAATAGGGGCTTATTATGGTAGTGGAGGGAAGAAAATTATTGCATTTTGTGGTGATGGTGGACTACAAATGAATATTCAAGAACTACAAGTTATAGCTCGTGAACGAATACCTGTAAAGATTATCCTTTTGAATAACTCATCTCTAGGAATGATACGCCATTTCCAAGAAATGTACTTTAAATGTGCTTTTGTGCAAACAAAAAAAGAGTTAGGATATACAGTACCTAACTTTGGGGCCATTTCGCAAGCGTATGAAATTCCTTATGCAAGATGTACAGGCATAGATGATGTAAATGACATAAAACCCTTTTTGGACGATAATGAACCCGCTTTTATAGAAATATTCTTTGAAAGTGATACTTATGTATTTCCTAAATTGGCAATGAACAAGGTACCCTATGACCAAGAACCAGAGTTAGAGCGAAAATTATTTGATTATCTTATGAATTTGTAACAAAACCGCAAGAATAACTACCTAGAATAAATTTACAAGGAGAATGGAATATGAATCTTTTACAAACTAGAGAAGCACTTTTATGCAAAGGAAAAGATTATGAATCTGCAAAAAGCCATATGATAGAGTACAATAATGTACTATTTGAGTATGCAGAACTATTAACAAAGAACGATGCTGTTGATAGCATTAGCATTAGAAGCGGGAAAATCATCGTAAAGATGTGTAAATTCCCCGTCTCGTATTATTTGACCAATGAAATTGAATTTGGAATAATCCCATCAGGAATAGCAACTGGAAGTTTTGAAAATGAATATGCCCTAAAAATGGTGTCTATGATGAGTGGGAAAGATACCATTATTGACATTGGCGCAAACTTTGGATTTTACTCTTGCATAGCAGGAAAGCTTTTTCCAAGAGCGAGAATATATGCCTTTGAACCAATCCCCAAAACACATAAAATGTTGTTAGAAAATATTCATCTTAACAGATTAAACAATATTATTACGGAAAATTACGCATTAACAGAGCCGAGCCAGGCGAGTGAACAAGAACAAAAAATGTATTATTCGTCTGAAGCACCAGAAGCTGCATCTTTTCAAAATATACAAGAGCGAGATACTATAGAGACAATTGATGTAAGGCTTGCGACGCTTGACGATTACTGTACGAGAGAAGGCGTAGCACCTCAATTTATTAAATGTGATGTAGAAGGTTCTGAACTTTTCGTTTTTAAAGGTGCAGAAAAAGTATTAAGAAAATATCAGCCTGTTATTTTTGTTGAAATCCTACGCAAGTGGTGTGCCAAATTCGGCCATACTGCTAATGATGTTGTAGATTTTCTAACGTGTTGCGGTTACAAAATGTATACTATTAATAATACTAACCTTGAGCCTTTAATAAAAATAACAGACGAAACAATAGATACCAACTTTGTGTTTTTGCCAAAATGAAAAGAGTGTTTTAATTGACTGATTTTCTTAACAATACGATAATCCATGACGATATGGAAGCTATTTTTAACAACGGGGATTACTCTTTGCTTCAAGGAAAAGCTGTACTTATATCGGGTTCAACAGGTATGCTGGCATCGTATATGGTTTTTTTTATGGTATATCTGAACGAATTTCATAATTACAATATTAAGATTCTCGCTATGTATAGGGATATTACGAAATTCAATGAGCGTTTCGGGGCTTATGCAGATAAAATAATTCCAATATCCCACCCTCTTGACAGCCCTATAGATGTTGATTGCGATTATATCATCCATGCTGCTAGCCTTGCTTCCCCTCAATATTATACTGTACAGCCTATAGATGTGATTTTGCCCAATCTTTTAGGAACCTATAACCTACTTGAACTTGCGTTCAGAAAAAAAGCAAGGCCGCTGTATTTCAGTTCTATTAGTGTATATGGGAATTTTTCCTGTGGCAAAACCATAATTTCAGAAAATGATTTTGGTAGTATTGATCCAATAGATCCACACAGTTGTTATGACGAAAGCAAACGGGCGGGTGAGTCATTATGTGCTGCATATTACAGACAAAAAAATGTTCCTAGTGTAATTGCACGGATTGCACATACGTATGGCCCAACTATGGATGTTGTCAACGACCCACGTGTATTCGCATCTTTTGTTAAAAATGCCACAAATAAAGAAAACATTGAAATAAAAAGCGATGGCAGCGCAAAACGCTCTTTTTGTTATATAACCGACGCTACTGCGGCATACTTCAAACTTCTTCTAAATGGAGTGCCTGGGGAGGCTTACAATGTTTGCAACACTGAACAGACATTGAGTATAAGAGAATTAGGCGAAATTATATCAAATATTGCAAAAGTAGATTTTATTTTCAAGAAGCGTTCGGATGACGAAGTTTATTTACAAGACAGCAATGCTGACGCAGTAATTTACTCAAGTGAAAAACTTGAAGCTCTCGGTTTTTCTTTCAAAGTTGATGTAAAGCAGGGATTTACCAAAGTTTTAAGTTACTTAGAAGGAGAGCGGCCATTGTGAAGAAAATTTCTGTCCTTATCCCAACATACAATGAAGAAGATAATGTAGTGCCGTTAAGTAGTGCATTAATTGAGGTTTTTAATACCGATTTACCAAACTACGATTATGAAATTGTCTATATTGATAACGATTCAAAGGATAAAACCCGTCTATTGATTAGAGAAATCTGCTCCGATAACAGTAAAATCAAAGCTATTTTTAATTCCAAAAACTTTGGTTATCATAACTCACCTTTTTATGGTTTATGCCAGACTAATGGTGATTGCACAATATTGATGTGTGCGGATTTTCAAGATCCTGTAGACATGATACCGAAATTTGTTAGGGAATGGGAAAATGGATATAAAATTGTTTGCGGCATAAAAACAAAAAGCGAAGAACGGCGTTTGATGTACTTTTTGCGTTCTTGCTATTACAAAACCGTCAAAAAACTTTCAAAAGTTGAACAAATAGAACATTTTACAGGCTTCGGGCTATACGACAACAGTTTCATTGAAACACTAAAAAATTTAGGTGATCCCTCACCTTTCTTGCGAGGAATTGTTGCAGAATTAGGTTCAGAAAGAAAAGAAATTTCATATACTCAAAACAAGCGTAACGCTGGTAAAAGTAAAAGTAATTGGTTAGCCTTGTATGACGCGGCTATGCTTAGTTTTACTTCTTACACAAAAGCTGGACTTAGAGTTGCTGTAATATCTGGATTTGTTTTTTCAGCCCTCAGTCTGTTTGCACTTTTCATCTATATTGCGCTGAGTTTGTTTTTTTGGCGTGTACTTCCAGCTGGTATGCTTCCCGTTTTGTTGGGTGTATTTGTTTTTGGATCTCTTCAGCTATTTTTTATCGGACTTGTAGGAGAGTACATTATGAGTATCAACTCACGAGTCATGAATCGCCCACTGGTTGTGGAGATGGAAAGGATAAATTTTCATGAGAATTTTGAACAGATGAGTAATGGGCAAAATCAGGCTGACCTTAGCTACAAGGAATAAATAAAATAAAAATAGTTGATTTGATTATAGAATCAGATCGTACTAATGCTGTTATTGCTACAGCGATTTAGAATACGCTTATAAAGGGAATCTATAATGAATAAAGCGGTTACCTATGTTTTATATTGCATAAACTTAACCTTAAGCTATATAAAAGAATATGGTTTACTAAAGACGATTACAAAAATATTTCAAAAGATATATTCAAAAATACGACGTTGGCTAGTTACTAAAGGCAAAATGCGGTTTAGGCTTAAAAAAAATGAAAGGCAACAGCAGGAAGATTTCGCATTTAGCAAAAATATAAAATTTAGTATTTTAGTACTACTATGCAATACACCTAGAAAAGTTCTTAGAGAAATGCTTGAATCTGTATTAAAGCAAACATATTCAAACTGGGAACTACATTTGTTGGATTGTAGTGATTCAGAACACGCTTATGTAGGTGAAATATGTTCAGAATATGTAAGAGAAGATTCTAGGGTTAGGTATGAACACAAGGGAATGGAAAAAATCCAAAACTGCATGACAATTGCAATGGCAACTGTATTGTCTGGAGACTATATCGCATTGCTTAACCAAAATGATGCAATTCATCCATCCGCGCTATTTGAAAATATGCTTGTAATATGTGAAAAAAATGCTGACTTGCTTTATTCCGACGAATGTAAGTTTCGTAAACGCCCGCAAAGAGCATTTGACCCATTTTTCAAGCCTGGTTATGCCCCCGACACATTAAGAAGCTGTAACTATATGTGTCGTTTTGCCGTTTTTGAGCGAAAAATATTAGAAAAGGCCGGGGGACTAAGGGATGAATTTTATGAAAGTCAAAATTATGATTTAATACTTAGATTAACTGAAAATGCAAATAATATAGTGCGTATTGCGAAAATATTATATTACAAACGTGTTGTACCAGATTATTCATCATCTGAATATGATATGGCAAAAATGGCATTAGGCAAGCATCTGAAAAGAGTCAAACTTGAAGGGGACATTACATCTCTTTCAAATCGTTATCGTATAAATTATCAGCTTAATGACCGCCCACTCATTACCATTATCATTCCTAATATGGATTATGTAGAGGATTTGGAGAAATGTATTTGTAGCATATTTGAAAAAACAACTTATCCAAATTATGAAATCATAATAGTTGAAAATAATAGCAAAAATACGGAAACCTTTTTATATTACAATACTCTTAAGGACAATGAAAAAGTTAAAATTATTATTTGGGAAGATAGTTTTAATTATTCTTCTATTAATAATTTTGCGTTAACCCATGTTTTAGGTCAATATGTTGTTTTTTTGAATAATGACGTTGAAATTATTTCGCCCAATTGGATTGAAGAAATGCTAATGTATGCGCAACGGAACGATGTAGGAGCCGTTGGAGCTAAGTTATATTACCCAGATGACACAATACAACATGCAGGTATTATATTGGGATTAAGTGGAATTGCTGGACATTCTCATTGCGGTTGGAAGCGTAGTAGTCCAGGATATTTTGAAAAACTGCTTATCTCACAAAATATGATCGGAGTTACGGCTGCTTGTTTGATGGTTCCTGTTAAAGTGTTGAGAGAAGTTAATGGATTTGACGAGAGCTTTGCCGTTGCTTATAATGATATTGATTTGTGTATGCGTATCAGAAAAGCAGGATACTTGATAGTGTGGACACCATATGCAGAAGCCTATCATTATGAATCAAAAAGCAGAGGGCAGGACAACACACCTGAAAAGCAAAAGCGATTTCAAAATGAGGCTTCACTTTTTCAAATGCGTTGGGCAATGGAATTGGAAGAAGGAGACCCTTATTACAATGAAAATCTGACACTGGAAAGAGCAGATTATAGTGTTAGGTGAAGATTGTTTTTATTTGAAATTGTTTGAAACTATCCGAAGCGAAAGGACTAATCACATTGTTATTATCCATTAAAGTACGCTGGCAAAAATACAATTTCCTTTTTGAAGAATTGGTCAAGCGCGATTTCAAAAAAAAATATAAGCGAACTACATTAGGTATTATATGGAGTATGTTAGGCCCATTATTGCAGTTATTGGTTATGGCTTTAGTATTTACGCAGTTTTTTGGTAGAACAACGCCACACTTTATTATTTATGTATTTGCAGGCAATCTTGTGTTTTCTTATTTTAAGGATTCTACTAATGGTGGTATGCAGGCGTTAATGGCCAATTCAGGCATTGTAACAAAGATTAAGATGCCCAAATACTTATTCCTACTTTCCAGAAATGTGTCAGGTTTAATAAATTTTGTGTTGACGTTAGTACTATTCTTCATATTTGTAGCAGTGGACGGCATAGCCTTTCATCCGCGCTTTTTGCTACTAATATATCCAGTTATTTGTTTACTAATTTTTAATGTGGGCGTGGGTTTGATTTTATCAGCATTATTTGTATTCTTCAAAGATACGCAATATTTGTATGATATTTTTACCATGTTGCTAATGTGGTTGTCTGCAATTTTTTATCCGGTTGATATGTTTTCTATGACAGTGCAGCGACTATTTTTACTAAATCCGGTTTTTGCATATATCCATTATTTTCGGTTGATTGTGCTACATGGGGTAGTGCCTTCCATTAATGTTCATATAATATGTGGATTTTATGCACTGGGCGCATTAGCCGTTGGTAGTTGGATATACAAAAGATACAATTATCGACTTGTTTATTATATGTAGAAATATGCGAAAAAATTAGACTTCTTCTGAAATCTGCCGAAAGTAGTATAGGTTTCAGAAGAGGTCAATTATGGACAGGTGGATTCATGACAACAGTAGAACTTAAAGATGTAGCTATCCGTTACATCGTTGGAGATTTTCGAGATTTGGGCTTTAAGGATTTTCTGATACAAAAAATGAAAAAGCAATATATTGTAAATGATTTTTGGGCAGTGGATGGGATTAGTTTCAACTTGGAGGAAGGGGATTTTCTCGGAATCTTAGGTATGAATGGAGCTGGCAAATCTACGTTGCTTAAAGCCATATCAGGAATTATGCTTCCCACACGCGGTACTTTAGAAGTACAGGGTAAGATAGGCGCGCTTTTGGAACTTGGCTCTGGATTCGATGGAGACTTGACCGTAAAAGAAAACACATACTTGCGTGGTGCATTGTTAGGATATACTCGCGCCTTTATGAATGAAATGTACGATGAAATTGTTAGTTTTGCAGAATTGGAAGAATTCCAATTCCGACCTTTTCGGCAACTTTCATCAGGCATGAAAGCTCGATTGGCCTTTTCTATTGCTTGCCTTGTGCGCCCTGATATTTTAATCTTGGACGAAGTACTGTCTGTGGGTGATGGTGCTTTCAAAAAAAAGAGCGAAACCAAAATGCAAGACATTATAAAAAATGGAGCTACTACACTCTTTGTATCCCACTCATTGGCGCAGGTAAAAAAGCTGTGCAATAAAGCTCTATGGATGGATAAGGGTAAACAGGTGGCTTTTGGCGAGGCAGAAGAAGTTATTAATATGTATGAAGAATTCTTGAAAAAAAAATAGGCTTGCATATAAAAATAGCGGCATATCATTATGATATACCGTTATTTTTATAGGATGTGTTCTTGCTAAAAGAATAGTCTTGCTGAACTGGAGTTATAACAACTCAGTTATTACTTCTATAGGGAGTTCTGTTGCTTCAGCTACTTTTTCAATAGGAATACTTAATAGTAGTAATTTCTTTGCCGTTTTCCTTCTATCTTCTATAATCTCTTGATTTTTGTATTTCTCTAACCAGCCGTTTTTCTCAACAGATTTAATAAGATTTTCGGATAGACCATGTTCGTCTATGGCTCGATAAATATCTTCCAACCAACCGTTTTTTTTAGCAGATTCAATAAGATTTTCGGATAGACCATGTTCACCTATAACCTGATAGATATCTTCTAGCCAGCCATTTTTCTCAGCGGATTTAAGAAAGTTTTCGGATAGACCATGTTCACCTATAGCCTGATAGATATCTTCTAGCCAGCCATTTTTCTCAGCAGATTTAAGAAGGTTTTCGGATAGACCATGTTCACCTATAGCCTGATAGATATCTTCTAGCCAGCCATTTTTCTCAGCGGATTTAAGAAGGTTTTCGGATAGACCATGTTCACCTATAGCCTGATAGACAATCTCCATCATTGCTCCGCTCATTTTCATCACCTCCACAAAAATTTTCGGGTTTGCTTGAATCAATCCATTGAGATATGCACATTTAGCATCAATCGGAGCTAATTCAGTATATGACTGTAGAGTTTCGCGTAACTCAATGGCATTGAGATCGCTTCTTAGATGTTTCAAAATCAGGTTTTCTGATGATAATTTTTTGCTTTCTAATATTTGGATGGGGAAAATATCACCTTTAATATAGTGTATTCCATCACCAATATACTGAATAGTAAGGTGACGTTCTATTTCCAAAAAATCAACAAGCTTTCTTGGAAATATTGTCAAAACTATAGAAATAGTTATATCCGTGGTTAGAACCTTTCTAAATGAAGAGTACAAGCCTGCATATCCAATAATTTTAGAATAGTCCCAAATAGAAAATGTGTCCTTTTCGGACTTGAATTCAAATAGATTATGGCTCTTGAATATCTTTCCAATATCTTTATCAATCTGAATGTCTTTTTCTTTTTTTACAACTACATCTACTTTAAGTGATTCCTCACTCAACTGATATTCTTTTTCAAACTCAAGAGGATATTCGTGTAAAACCAGTTTTAAGCCCTTAAAAAATGGGTCATGCCAATATATTTTGCCCTTTCCGTCCAACCTTACCACCCCCTTTTCAATAATTATACAATTTGAAGGACATATATTCAAGCTGATGTACAATATAATATAAGTTTGTACATAAAAACAGCGGCATATCATTATGATAGACCGCTGTTTTTATAAAGTGCGTTTCTTAAAAGAAAATGCTCTAAAACAAATTACGCACCAATCAACACCTGTTTAGCCACATCGGCCGCTGTGGCCGCATCTGGCGTATAGTAATCAGCACCAATAGATTTACAGAAATTGTCCGTAATAGGCGCGCCGCCGACCATTATAGTTACTTTATCTCTTGCACCTTTTTCGGTAAAGTATTTAACTACGTTTTCCATTTCATTCATGGTAGTGGTTAGCAACGCTGAGCAAGCGATAATCTGTGCCCCTAGCTTTTCGTATCCTTCATAAAACTGCTCGGCTGAGACATTGGAACCCAAATCAAGTACTTCTATGCCCTTGCCTTCAAACATCATACGCACCAAATTTTTGCCAATGTCGTGCATGTCACCCTTTACAGTGCCTATTACAGCTTTGCCAATGGGTTTTACATTGTCTTCTGCTAGCAGGGGCTTTAGAATCTCCATTCCCCCATTCATAGCCTTGGCCGCCATTAGTACTTCGGGCACATACACATCATTGTTCTTAAATTTTTCGCCCATAACTTCCATACCTACCAGCAGACCGTCATTTAGTATTATTACTGCTGATACGCCTTCTTCTACGGCACGTTGCACTAGTTCTTTTACTGCTTTTGTGCGTCCCTTTTGCAAGGCTTCTGAAATTTCAATACAAATACTCATCTTCAAATCCTCCTATGTTTGAACACCTGTCTATTTGCTATTGCTCTAAACAGGCTATTATACAGGTTCCAGCAACAATTCCAACTCTGCATCCGTAAGCGGCTTCATAAAGTTGGTGTTTTCTTCCTCCAAAACTGCATCTATGAGCTTTTTCTTTTGTTCCTGCAATTCCAGTATCCGTTCTTCCAATGTATTCATAGTGACAAGGTTAAACACTTGTACAGAACGTTCTTGTCCCATGCGGTAAGCACGGTCGGAAGCTTGTTCCATCACCGACGGATTCCACCATGGGTCATAATGTATAACCACATCTGCTCCAGTTAAATTTAGCCCGGTACCTCCAGCTTTTAGCGAAATCAAAAAAACATCCTTTTCACCAGCATTAAACCGCTGAACCCTTTCCATTCTTTCATGGGCAGGGGTCGAACCATCCAAATAAAAAAACTTTATATCTGCCTCTTGCAAAGCTGTTTTTAATATCCTCAACATTTCTGTAAATTGCGAGAATAACAAACACCTATGACCTGACTCAATTGCAATTGGTATTGTTTCCAAAACCAAATCCAGTTTTCCGCTTCCGCCCCTATAATTTTCAACACATAAACTTGGATGGCAACAAATCTGCCGCAATCGCGTCAACTGTGCCAAAATCTGAATCCGCGAACGCTTTGCGGGCTCGGCCAGCATTTTGTTTAATTCACCCTTGGCCTGCATTAGATGAGCCGTATAGATTTTATGCTGTTCTGGCAATAATTCGGCCATTAGGGTAGTTTCCGTTTTGGGTGGTAGTTCGTGCAATACATTTCTCTTTACTCGTCGCAAAATAAAGGGTGCGATTTGTTGTCTAAGGCGTGCGGCTTTTTCCTTGTCGTTATCCTTAACAATAGGCGTTTCGTACATGCGGCCAAATTTGGAGGCCGTATACAAATAGCCTGGCATTACAAAATCAAAAAGTGACCACAATTCTGATAATGTATTCTCAATCGGAGTACCTGTCATAGCAAACCGACAATCTGCCTGAATTGACTTGATAACCCTTGCATTTTTAGTAGCAGGGTTTTTTATATTTTGCGCTTCGTCGGCTATAACATACCTGTACTGCAATTCATCATAAACTTCTGCATCCCTTTTCATGGTTTCATAAGTCGTAATAAAAATATCCACATTAGGTGTCTGCAAAAGCTCTTTCCGTTTTTCCGACGAACCGGATACTATCATGGTTGAAAGATTGGGGGCGTATTTTTTTAGTTCTGCCGACCAATTATATAGCAAAGAAGTGGGAACTACTACCAATGATGGCTTACCATAATCTTCAGGTGACCATTCGCTAACAAGCAGTGCAATAACTTGTAAAGTTTTGCCTAGTCCCATATCATCTGCTAGTATGCCGCCAAACCCACAAGCACTAAGTGCTTTTAGCCATTGATAGCCTACTTTTTGGTAAGGACGCAAAACTTTTTCTAAGGATTTGGGAACCTTAACAGAATCCCGCGAATGAAAACTACGCATAAGTTTTCTAAATGCGGCATCATGTTGAAGCACCCTATTTTCTACGTATGGCGCGCGATAAGAGGGCAGTGTTAATTTACCACTTTTGAGGTCTTTTAGTTCCACATCCAAAGCAGTAAGAGTATCAGCCATTACAATTGTTCGCTCATCAGTTAACGAAAGCAATCGGCCATCCTTAAGCAGATGATACTTTTTCTTTTCTTTATATGAAGCAAGAGCTTCTATCAAATCCGATAGCGAAAATTCAGCTTCATGTACATATACATCTAGCAAACTCCCTTTAAGCCGTACCCCAATAGAACCCATATGCCCACGGATAGTACGCTTTTTTAAGCTATCAGCTATATAGACCTCGCCATATTCTTTTAATCGCTCAATACCAGGAACTGAATCGCCCATAAATGTGAACAGGGCGTCGTCCCCCGCCAAACGAAAAACATTGTTTAACACATCAGGAACAAAACCCAACGACCTTAAAAGTTGTTTAAGTGTGTATTCTCCAGCAATATCCCGGGGATGTGCCAATGTACTTGCGCTATCAAAAGCATTATAATGACTTGCCCCATACTCAAAAACCACCCGTGCTGTCACATTGCCGTCTTCATAATCAAAATACATTTTGGTATGTAAGTCCGGCTCTAAATGGGAAGCTTCCAGTACGACTACCCCCATTTTGCGCAATTTGGGCAAAATAACCGATACGAATCGCTGATAAGCATATCCTGCAAAAACCATTTGTCCATGTTCGGCCAAGGCGTTTAGCAAATGCTCCAGCAACTTGGCTTCTGCAACTTTCATTCGATGAATAGTACATTGTAGTAGCAAATAGTTATATTTTTGTCCTTTAAGCAGTTTGTACGGTAAAGATGTTGGCCCCCGCAATACAACCTCATCAGCTCCATAAGTGACGTCAAAATTAATCCTTGGCATATCCGAAGTAAAACGTACTCGCGCATCACTTAAAAAGAAGCTTACATCTCCTTCAATAGAAGTATTTTCACAAAGGTCAAAGACTGTATCCATATTTCGCTCAGAAAGATGGATTTCTCGTATATCATCCTTGCCTGTACTTGGATATGTGCGTCCTAAACGCTTTGCCATTTCCTGATACAGCCTGTCTTCATTCTGCAAAAAGCCAATCCAACGCCTCGCCAGTGCGTTAAAGGAATCTGGTGCATGATTAAACTCTAACCCATTGCCATACCGCACAGTTTGATTTTCAACAACGGCCTGTATAAACCTATGCAAGTGTCTTACAACATACATACGCGAGTAACCCACATAAAAAGTTAGATAGGCTTCGCCATTTTCGGCGCAATGAAAACGCGGTGTAAGTTTTGCTAGACGCCCGTTTTCGGCACGTCCTGTCACTTCCAATGCTTCATCAATTTCTTGGAAAATAAGTTTTTCTAATGTATCGGCCAATGCATCCTGGTCAATTGACATTCTGTCATCGCCATAAGGGTTGCGCCCATCCGCTAAAGCAAAAAGCACTGTTACAATATGCTTGCAAGCACCCTTCCAAATACTCTGGCTCGCACAATCGCAGGTGTATTGAGAAAGTATACCTTCTCCTTCAAATTTGAGCGAAACGTCATAGTTACGGTAATTGCCCTTGACTGCCGCTTTGATAACAGTTTCCCTACCCTGTCGTTTTGCCTGGATGGTGGCCAGTTTACCTTCGCGGTAGTACTTTTCACCACGTGCGTACACGTCCTCATTGGCACTTATGGTTAAAATATCCCCGTTGGATATAGCGTATCGCATAGCAAACTCCTTATAGCTTTCTATTGCACATTCTTAAAGATAAAGTCAAAACCGTGGGGCATTGCCCCACACCCCACAAGGGGACGTTGCCCCCTTGACCCCCATTATCAAAAACAGGGAGGTACCTCCGGCTTAAGCCAGTATCTCCCATATTTTCAATGTAGGGTCAAGGGACAATGTCCCTTGTGGGGGTTTGGGGGCAAGGCTCCCAAGGTCTTGACCTTTATAATATTTTGTAGCAAAGTATCTAAAGTATATTATTGTCGATTATTGTTACTAAGTTCATGATTTCTGGTTTGGTTATCTGAGCCGTGGCACCTAGTCTATCGCCTTTTAGGCGCATTTCATCTGTTATTAAGGATGAGAAAACAATAACGGGAAGTATACGTAAATCTGCATCATCTCTGATTTGTTTTAATAACCTATGGCCATCCATTTGTGGCATTTCTATATCGGTAATAACAATGCTGACCTGTTCTGCAAGTGCCCGTCCAGAATCCCTTGCCGCTACTAGCATTTCCCAAGCTTCACGCCCGTTTTGACAACATATTACATTAACATACCCAGCTTTTTCTAAGGCTTCAATAAGCAAACGTTCCAGCATAGGTGAGTCTTCTGCAATAAGTACAGGCTTCATGTTTTTGTTTCGATGTCCCAACTTATTGATATCGCTAACCTGTATACCAGAACCAGGACTTATATCCATTATGATTTTTTCAAAATCGATAATGGTAATCAAGCGGTTATCGTATTTGGCAATACCTGTGGCAAGCCCTTCCTCACCACCATAGATAGCCTTGTCTGGCTTTTCAATATCCGTCCACGAAATTCTCTGAATTGCCTGTACACGATGTACATGGAATGCAGAGTTAATATTGTTAAATGTGGTAACAATTAAAATATCGTGGTCTTCGTCTTCTGAAGGCGGCAACCCCATATAAGCTGCCAAATTAATAACTGTCATAATTTCTTCACGTGGCTTAAAGACCCCCTCCACAAAGGGGTTTGAGTTTGGCATAGGGGTAACAGGGTAAGTGCCATACTTAATAATTTCATCTACCTTTGCCACATTGATGCCAAAGTGCTGTCCCGCTACGGTAAACTCCATAAGCTCCAGCTCATTTGTGCCGCTTTCTAAAAGAATTTCTGTCCTTCTCTTATCCAACTCAGGGGACCTCCTTATTAAATAATCAAAAAAGTCAAAAAAATCAAACAAAGCTATAGAAACATGTTAGCAAAAAGCTTCCTTAACTTTATAATGGAACATATCGCTCCAACGTATAGATAGGGATATTATAGCATGATATGGATTTTGCACAACCATTTTATGAAATTTGCAGATGAAATTTTCCTTGGAATATTTCACTTGAGGCTAGTTTGTGGTAAAGTTGAATATATTGGAAGGAGGAAGTGCATGTGTGTGGCTTCTGTGGATTTACTGGTGCAGGCTCTTTGTCAATAAATAAGGCAGAAAGCGTCATTAATGGTATGATGGATAGGATTGTCCATCGTGGGCCGGATTCTTCTGGTACTTATATTGATGCAAATGTTGCGATTGGGTTCCGGCGTTTATCAATTATTGGATTGGAAGATGGGAATCAACCGCTATATAACGAGGATAGGTCACTGGTATTAGTTTTTAATGGTGAGATTTATAATCACCAAGTTTTGCGCGCCGAGTTGGAGGGTAAAGGTCATAACTTTGTTACCCAATCGGATGGCGAATGTATTTTGCATTTGTATGAGGAATACGGCGATGATATGGCACAATATCTTAGAGGGATGTTTGCCTTTGTGTTGTATGATATTAGGCATGAAAGGATTTTTTGTGTACGTGATTTTTTTGGAATCAAGCCATTTTATTATGGGCAACTGGAATCAACATTTTTGTTTGGCTCGGAAATAAAAAGTTTTCTGGAGCATCCAGAGTTTGAGATGACACTAAACGAGGAAGCGTTGGCAAATTATCTTACTTTTCAGTATTCTGTGTTGCCTGAAACATTTTTTAAGGGTATTTATAAACTTTTGCCGGGGCATTATTTGGTATATGAAAATGGACAAGTTTCTACAACACGATATTTTACGCCAAAATTCAACCCAATAGATATGACATTGGAAATGGCTGAAAACGCAGTGGATAATGTTATGCAGGATTCTTTGCGCGCCCATATGATAAGTGATGTGGAAGTTGGGTCTTTTTTATCCAGTGGCGTAGATTCTAGCTTTGTTGCCGCCTGTTTTAAGGGGCAAAGATGTTTTACCGTTGGGTTTGATTACGAGCAATATAATGAGATTAAATATGCAAAAGAATTAGCGGACAAGCTTGACTTGGAACACCATTCCAAAACCATTAGTACTGAGGAATATTGGAATTCGCTACCAAAAGTACAATATCATATGGATGAACCTTTGGCCGACCCTGCGGCTGTGGCTTTGTATTTTGTAAGCAAAGAGGCCGCCAAGCATGTGAAAGTGGCTCTTTCAGGCGAAGGTGCAGATGAATTTTTTGGTGGGTATAATATATACAAAGAACCGCTGGATTTGAAGGCAGTGACATCCTTACCTATGTCAATACGTAAGGCACTAGGCTGGCTGGCAGAAAAGTTCCCATTCAATGTAAAGGGCAAAAATTATTTTATACGTGGAAGCAAGACTATTGAAGAGCGTTTTATTGGTAACGCATATATTTTTACAAAAAACGAACGCGCCGCTTTATTAAAGCGGGATATGGGTAAACCGCCTCAGGAAATTACCGCGCCTTTTTATGAAGAAGCGGGAGAAGCTGATGATATTACAAAAATGCAACATTTGGATATCCAGTTGTGGATGGTAGGGGATATTTTACTTAAAGCGGATAAAATGAGTATGGCCAATTCATTGGAAGTGCGCGTCCCAATCTTGGATAAAGAAGTGTTTAGAGTTGCCTCTTGTTTGCCTACCCCTTTACGAACCAATCGTAGCGGTACAAAATATGCTTTCCGCCGGGCGGCGGCACGTCATCTGCCAGAAGATTTTGCAAGGCGCAAAAAACTAGGCTTTCCGGTGCCTATTCGCGTTTGGCTTAAAGATGACAAATACTATGAGATAGTAAAAGGGCATTTTAAGGGGGCAGCGGCTACCAAATATTTCAATACCACAGTGCTAATGCGTCTACTAAACGAACATCGTACTGGAAAAAGGGACAATAGCCGCAAAATATGGACAGTGCTTATGTTTTTATTATGGTATGAACAATATTTTGTAAAGGCGAAAAATGGATGAAAAAATTAGAAAGCTTTTCCATTGAAGATACCCTGACCTTGGCGGCTGAAATTGCACAACAGGCCAAGGTAGGGGATATATTTTGTTTATGTGGTAATTTGGGTGCTGGAAAAACGGCCTTTGCGCAAGGTTTTGCTTATGGGTTAGGGATAAAAGGTCATGTCACCAGCCCAACATTTACGATACTGCAAGTATATGAAAATGGGCGATTGCCTTTGTATCATTTTGATTTATATCGTTTGGCCGAAAATAGTGGGGGTGATATCGGAAATGAAGAATACAAGGAAATCGACATTGAAATCTTAGATGATATTGGATTTGATGAATATTTGAACGCAAATGGGGTATCGCTGATAGAGTGGGCTGTATATGCAAAAGGGAGTATTCCAATAGGGGCAGTTTGGATTAACATTGAGCTGGACGAAAGTAAAGGCGAAAACTACCGGAAAATTATTATAAAGCGTGAAAAATAGCCGATAACCTTCGCGCTCGTGGCGAAATTTTTCATAAACCATTTGTGTCGACGCGGCATATTAAAAAGGAGGATTTATAATGACAAGCGCATTAAAAAAAGAGCAACATTATACCTATGCAGATTATGAAAAATGGGACGAGCATCCAAGATGCGAATTGATAGATGGGTATATTTATATGATGGCTTCGCCAACAGAAGCACATCAATGGATAAGCGGTGGCCTTTATTCACAAATCAGGCAATTCTTACGCGGAAAGACTTGTCGCGTTTATTCGGCTCCCTTTGATGTACGTCTCAATTGGGATACTACAGATGATATTGTGGTACAGCCAGATGTTTTTGTAGTATGTGATATATCTAAGCTGGAAGACGGGAAAAATTGCAAGGGCGCGCCTGACTTTGTTATTGAAGTGCTTTCACCTAGCACTAGTATTCGTGACTCCACTACGAAATTGGACAAATACCTACAAGCTAAAGTACGCGAATATTGGGTTGTTGACCCCGAAAGTAAAATAGTGGTAGCGTATAGGTTGATTGATGACCAATATACTACAACCATTTACAATGCAGAAGCCAAAGCACCTGTTACAGTTTTGGACGGTTGTACAATAAATTTACAGGAAGTATTCGAGGGAATGTTGCATGACAATGAAAGCAATAAAGAACATCCAGAAGCTCAATGAGAAAAAAATTTTAGCGATAGATACATCCAGTGCCACGGCAAGCGTGGCACTAATTGAGTTCTATAGTCAGTTGGTTTGTCTTCCTGATACGGAAGGGAGCTACATACAATCCATCAAAATACTTGCCGAATGCTCAATTAAACAATCAGCCAAAACCTATTCTGAAACCTTAATGCCAATGGTAGACCATATTTTCAAGCTAACAAGCCTTACAATGCAAAATATTGACTATATTGCCTGTACAAATGGACCAGGTTCTTTTACAGGCTTGAGGATAGGTGCGGCTACAGCTAAAGGACTAGCTTTTGCTATAGGAAAACCACTGATAGCTGTGCCTACCTTGGATGCAATGGCATATACTGTAACAAACATGGCGAATATGCCAAATATGTGGGTGATTCCTATGATGGATGCACGCCGCGAACAAGCGTATTCGGCGTTTTACAATACACGAGCTGGGCGAATAACTGATTATATGGCCGCACCAATTGAAGAATTGCTAGGAATGCTTAGTACACTTATCATCAAAGATAAAGAGGAGGGGCTTCCACATGTTACTTTCATTACAGATGGAGGAGAAAATTTTGCATTCGATTTTTACCAACTAATGACCTTATCTAGTAATTGGTCACTTGATATTGCTGCATCTACTCATATAACACATGGCTTCCATGGTCGCCCTCTAGCTGGGTGTGTAGGTATGTTAGCCGTTTCACAAATTGGATTCGCCAATGGCGTTCAGCCCGAAGACAAATTCGAGCTAATGTATATTCGTAAGCCTCAAGCTGAGCGTGAGCGAGAAGAACGCGGTGAAAAAACATGAAAGAAATCACAGACATGACCTTATCTCACTTAGATGCTGTATATGAAATAGAAAAAAACTCTTTCTCCATACCATGGTCAAAAAACATGATTCGTAAAGAAATCACAGACAACAAACACGCCATTTACAAAGTAGCTTTGTATGAAAATAAAATTGTAGGTTATGCGGGCATGTGGCATGTGGTTAATGAGGGGCAAATAACCAATATTGCCGTGGACCAAGCTTTTAGGCGAATAGGGATAGGGGCACTGCTAGTAGAGGCACTTGTCGCAGAAGCTCAAGAAAAAGAGATGATAGGGCTTACGTTGGAAGTAAGAGTTAGCAATAAGGCCGCACAAAAGCTTTATTTCAAATATGGATTCAAAGCAGAAGGACTCCGCAAAAGGTACTACGCCGATACAGGCGAAGATGCGGTGATAATGTGGAGGTATTTTAAAATTGATGGAACTCAAGTGGAATCAACTCAGATATTTTTTTGATACTCCAGATATGCAAAATATTATAGATACAACAAATGCTACAAAAAGAGAAAACGAAGAATCACAAAAAATGGAAATACTAAAAATGGAAGCACCGAAAATGATAGGTCAACAACGCGCCGCCGAGGCACTTGATTTAGGACTTTTGATGAAAAGCAAAGGCTACAATATCTATATAAGTGGCGCGGCAGGTACAGGTCGGACTACATTTGCAAAAAAATTTGCGGAAGAACGCGCCTGTGAGGAAGAAACACCACCGGATTTGCTATATGTATACAATTTTGGTAATCCCAAATGCCCAAAAATTCTAAAACTTCCGCCAGGAATGGGAGTTTCTTTACGCGACCAAATGAACGAGCTTCTTGACCGTTTGACCAATGAATTGCCCAAAGCTTTCTCCAATAAGGATTTTGAAGCGAAAAAACATGAAATAGTAAAATCCTTTCAAAACAAGAAGGACGAAGTTATACGTGAAATGACCGAAGAAGCAAAGGAGCAAGATTTTGGCGTCAAAACCACTAATAGCGGTATCTACTTTATGCCCATTATTGACGGCGAAATTATTAGTGAAGAACAGTTTGATGCCCTTAGTCAAGAACAGCGTGATAGCATTTCTGAGAATTCAGAGGCTATACAAAAACGTGCCGCCGAAGCTATGCGACTTATAAAAGAATTTGAGAAAAACACCCGTCGTGAAGTTGAAAATTTGGAATATTCCATTGGTCTATTTACTGTGGGGCATCATGTAAACGCCGTAATGGAGGCCTACGAATCTCAACTGGCAGTGGTGGATTATCTTAAAGCCGTTAAGGAAGATGTTCTTGATAACCTTGAAGATTTCCTTGCTGAGGAAACCGAAGAGGAAGAAGGACTTGCGGCAATTCTTCCATGGAATACAAAAAAATCGTCTGAGGATGCTTTTACAAAATATAAAGTAAATCTGCTTACCAGTCACAAAGAAGGAAGCGGGGCACCGGTTGTAGTAGATTTTAACCCATCCTATACAAATTTGGTGGGGGAAATTGAATACGACAACGAATATGGCAATTTTTCTACAGATTTTATGAAAATAAAGCCTGGACTACTTCATAAGGCAAACGGTGGGTATTTGATTTTACAAGCGCAGGATATATTGTCCAATGCCCATTCATGGGAAACTTTGCGTCGCACTCTTTTGACGGGTGAAATCGTTACTGAACCTTTGCGGGAATATACTACTGGTGTGGCCGTTTCAGGGGTAAAACCCGAGCCTATTCCTATCAAAGTTAAAATCATTATGGTGGGAAGCCCTTGGTATTATGACCTTCTATATGATTACGATGACCGATTTGAAAAGCTATTTCGCATTCGTGTGGATTTTGATTATGAAATGCGACTAAATAATGCTCATATACAGGATATTGCGGCATTTATTCATTGCTACACCAATGAAAATGAACTTCCATCTTTTGAGCATTCGGCTGTTGGGCGGCTTATAGAACATGCCACCCGTTTAGCCGAACGTCAAGACCGCCTTACCACATGCTTCCATAGACTTACAGAAATTATTCAAGAGGCGGCGGCTTGGGCACGACGTGACGGCGGTGATACAGTAACAAAAGCAGATGTTTCAAAAGCTATTGACAAACGGGCATTCCGCCTAAATATGTATGAAGAAAAACTATCCGAAATGCTGGAAGAAGGATTTGTTTTAGTTGACACAGACGGCGAAAGGGTAGGGCAAATTAACGGGCTTGCTGTTTTGGATATGGGAGACTATGCTTTTGCAAAACCATCCAGAATCACAGCTACAACGTATATGGGTAAAGCAGGTATTGTTAATATAGAAAAAGAAGCAGAAATGTCCGGCAGTATACATGACAAAGGGGTGCAAGTGCTTATTGGGTTCCTAGGACACACATATGCACAGGATTTCCCGTTATCCCTTTCCTGCCGTATAGGCTTTGAGCAGAATTACAGCGGTATAGATGGTGATAGTGCCTCAAGTACAGAATTATATGCCGTTTTGTCCAGCCTATCTGGTCTTCCCATTAGGCAGGATATTGCAGTAACAGGTAGTATTAATCAATACGGGGATATTCAGCCTATTGGAGGAGCAACTTATAAAATCGAAGGCTTTTTTGACCTTTGCCAAAAACGCGGTCTAACAGGAAAGCAGGGAGTAATAATCCCTAAACAGAATATCCGCGATTTAGTATTAAAAGACGATGTAGTCGAAGCCGTGCGAAAAGGCACGTTTCATATATATGCAATAGGCCACGTAGATGAGGGGATAGCATTGCTAACCGGAACAAAAGCTGGCGAAGCAGATGCTCATGGACGGTATCCCTATGATTCAGTACACGGAAAAGTACTAAAGCGGCTAAGAACCTATCATAAACGAGCGATGAGGAGTGACGGCAGTGAATGACGAAAGAATCGTAGCGAGCAACAACGTTACGGACGTAATTGACAAATTTGACAAAAAAGACAAAAAAGACAATTTTGTTAGCCTTGACAAAGAAGTCAAAAAAGACAAAAAAGAAACGTTTTACATTACCACCCCCATTTACTACCCCAGCGACAAGCCACATATAGGCAATGCCTATACATCGGTTGCGGCCGATGTTATGGCGCGCTACAAAAAAGCGCGTGGCTATGACGTAAAGTTTTTAACAGGCAATGACGAACATGGTCAAAAAATGGAACGCGCCGCTATGGAAAAAGGGTTAACACCTCAGGAGCATGTTGACAATATGGCGGCTCTGTTTCAGGATATGGCTGAGGCTATGGAAGTCCATTATGATATTTTTTGGCGTACAACTGATCCGCGGCATCACGCCGCTGTTAAGCGTATTTTCAAAACATTGTACGATAAAGGAGACATATATAAAAGCGAATATGAAGGTTGGTACTGTACCCCATGTGAGACCTATTTTACTGAAAGACAGCTTGAAGACGGAAAATGTCCCGATTGCAAACGCGATGTAGAGACGCTAAAGGAAGAAGGATATTTTTTCAAGCTTTCAAAATATCAAGACCGCTTGGTAAAGCATATTGAAGAAAACCCTGAATTTATTATGCCTGTTTCACGCCGCAATGAAATGGTCAATAACTTTCTTAAACCGGGGTTAGAAGATTTATGTGTTAGTCGTACTTCCTTCAAGTGGGGCATTCAGGTGGATTTTGACCCTAAGCATGTGGTGTATGTCTGGATTGACGCATTAACAAATTACGCCAATGCTTTGGGCTTTATGTCCGAAGATGATAGAGAATATCAAAGATATTGGCCTGCCGATGTGCATTTGCTTGGTAAGGAAATTGTGCGTTTTCATTCCTTAATATGGCCTGCGTTGTTAATGGCATTGGAGGCACCACTGCCTAAGCAGATTTTTGGTAATGGCTGGTTAACTGTGGAAGGCAGAAAAATGTCCAAATCCATAGGTAATGTTATTGACCCACATGTGTTAATCAACCGATACGGTGCGGATGCAGTGCGGTATTTCCTTATGCGCGAATTTGTATTTGGGCAAGATGGCGATTTTCGTAATGAAGCTCTTGTGCAACGCCTTAATGCGGATTTGTCCAACGATTTGGGTAATCTTCTTTCCCGTACTGTTGGAATGGTTGAAAAATATTTTGACGGTGAACTGCCTGATTCATCCCCTACAGAGCCTGGGGCATATGACAAAGAGCTTGAAACCATGGTTGCAGATATGCTAAACAAAGTAGAGAACTTAATGGATAAAATGAATTATTCAGAGGCTTTGTCCGAAATATGGCAGGTTATTCGTCGTGCTAACAAGTACACTGACGAAAACCAACCTTGGGTGCTTTGCAAATATGAAGGTAAGCGCGGCGATTTGGCAAATGTGTTATATCACCTAGCCGAAACTTTACGGATAATATCGGTAGTTATAGCACCATTTATGCCTAATTCGCCCAAAGCAATCCGCGAACAACTACACATAACATCTCCTACTCTGTATACATGGGAAAGCGCGAAACAATTCGGACTTCTTCCCCGCGGAGTGTGTGTTACTAAAGGAGCGGGACTATTCCCCAGATTGGATATACCTAAAGAACTGGCCGCCTTGTCAAAAATTCAAGGATATGGAGAAATATTTGCGACTCCGCCCCAAGGCGAACCGATTCCAGAAAAACAGGAGCCTACCATCACCATAGATGATTTTTCAAAGGTGAAGTTCAAGGTAGGTGAGGTTTTGGCTTGCGAAGTCATAGAAGGCACAAGATTGCTAAAATCTCAGATTCGCATTGGAGACGAACAGCGGCAAATTGTATCTGGCATTGCAAATTTCTACAAACCAGAACAAATGGTAGGCAAAAAGGTAGTGGTAGTAACCAATTTGAAACCCGCAAAAATTCGTGGTGTGCTATCAGAAGGTATGATACTAGCTGCCTCTACCCCGGAAGATAAAGAGCTTAATCTGGTGACAGTGGATGGGGATATTATAAGCGGCGCAGAGGTGCGGTAAATACCTATAAACATCAAAACAGAAGCCTGTAGCCAGTTTGGCTAGCCGCAGGCTTCGTTTTTTTGCTTATACTTTTTCAATTTCGGTAACGGAAAGTCCTGTATACCGAGCGATTTTTTCGCACAGCTAACTATGTTTTGTTCATTTATAACTTTTCTATTTCAGCAAGCGAAAGCCCTGTATACTGAGCGATTTTTTCTATTGCGTCACCGTCTTGCTTCATGTTACGAGCGATGTTCCTAAGTTTTGCATCCATTTCAGCAAGTTTAGAATCATATTTTAATTCCAGTGCAACAAATTTGGAATCATATTTTAATTCCAGTGCAGCAAATTTGGAATCATGTTTCAATTCCTGTGCAATAAATTTGGAATCATATTTTAATTCCAGTATATCTGACAGCACATTATTCGCCTCCTC